>TARA_B100001057_G_scaffold501246_1_pt1 | contig 15255 bp, 12 predicted proteins | sample TARA_B100001057 | Tara Oceans TARA_B100001057 (sample SAMEA2621839) | marine metagenome | biome: marine biome (ENVO:00000447); feature: surface water layer (ENVO:00002042); material: "saline water (ENVO:00002010), including plankton (ENVO:xxxxxxxx)" | depth 5 m
TTGGCCCATATAATCAAGCCATAAAAATTGATAAAACTTTATTTATATCAGGTCAAATCCCTATGAATCAATCAATGGAATTAGTTCAAAATGATCTAAAAGATGAAGTTAATCAGGTAATGATGAACTTAAAAGAAATTTTAATTGCAGCAAACATGAACTTTAGTAATGTAGTTAAAAGCTCAATTTTTATAGATGATATGGATAATTTTCAGACTATTAATGAAGAATATGCTAAATATTTTAAAAAAGGGGAAGAGCCAGCAAGGGAAACGATAGCTGTTAAATCTTTACCAAAGAATGCTAGGGTTGAAATAAGTGTGGTTGCTTATGAAAAATAATTAGCTAAACTTATTAAACTTTATTTAATAATGACTTATGATAAATTAAAAGACCATCTATTGGACGTTGAATTACATTTCCCATAGTTAATCCATGAGCTAAAAGAGTATTTTTTATCTCATTTTTAATATAATAAGCAATTGATCCAACAAAATGTATCGGGATTTCCTTGCAATTATCGAATTGTAATATTTGGTGTTTAATAAATCTATCGAGTCCACTGACTATTATTTCTTGCATTAAAGGATGATCTTTTCTATCAATTATAAATTTTGCGAAAGTAGCTAAATATGTATTTGGGTTTTCTTTCCTGTAAAGATTTTCTTTAATAGTATCTGGATCCAATTTAAATTCTTTCTCAAACTCTTTAGCATAATTTTTAGGCATTTCATTAAAGTAATAACTTCTCAATAATTGTTTTCCATAAAAATTACCACTAGCTTCATCCATGAGTATGTAACCCAATGAAGTTACCCTCTGTATAATATTCAAGCCATCAAAATATGTGCAGTTCGATCCTGTTCCAAGAATACATACAATAGATGGTTTATTTATTTTTGAGACTGAATATACAGCTGCATAAGTATCTTCTTTAATATCTGTATGAGCGTTCTCGAATATTTCATTAAAAATTTTTTTTATTCTGTTAATTGATGATGCTACACCACAACCTGCTCCATAAAAAAATAACTTAGATATCTTTTTTCTATTTTGATATAAATCATAGTTATTTATTATCCTTTCATTAATAATTGCAGAAGAAAGAACCTGTGGATTCAATCCAAGTGTTTGAGTTGAAAAAAGAATTGAACCCGAATCATCAATTCCAATCCAATCAGTTTTTGTTGAACCACTATCAACAACTAAAATCATATAGTTTAGATTTGATTTATGTATTTAGCTAAATCAATTAATTTACTTGAGTAACCACACTCATTATCATACCAAGAAATAATTTTAAAAAAGCTACTGTTGAGTTCCATTCCTGCTTTTGAATCAAAAATAGATGTTCTAATATCACCAATAAAATCTTGAGATGCAACAAAATCATCAGTATAGCCTAAAATACCCTTAAGTTCGTTATTAGATGCATCCAACATAGACTTATTTATTTCATCGTAAGAAGTTTCTTTTTTGAGCTTAACCGTTAAATCAACAACAGAAACATTAGCAGTTGGAACTCTAAATGCCATTCCTGTTAATTTACCTTCTAATTCAGGTATAACCTTTGTAACAGCTTTTGCCGCCCCTGTTGATGCAGGTATAATATTTATTAAAGAACTTCTTCCAGCTCTAAAATCTTTTTTTGAAGGGCCATCCACAACAAACTGAGTAGCTGTAGCAGCATGAACGGTTGTCATTAACCCTTCACTAATTTTATACCTATCATTAAGAACTTTGGCTATTGGAGCTAAACAATTAGTAGTACATGATGCATTTGAGACAATTTTATCAGTTGAGATTATACTCTTATGATTTACTCCCATTACGAACATCGGAGCATCAGGTGATGGAGCAGATATGACTACTTTTTTTGCACCACCTAAAAGATGAAGATTAGCTTTTTCTATAGAAGTAAATAAACCAGTACACTCAGCAACAACATCAACATTCATTTCTCCCCACTTTATTTCACTAGGATTTCTTTCAGCAGTTATTCTAATTTTTTTATCATTTACAATCAAGTTATTAGACCTAACAGATATATCTCCATTAAAATTACCATGTACCGAATCATACTTCAAAAGATATGCTAAGTGATTTATATCCAATAAATCGTTAATTCCAACTATTTCAAGGTCATCTTGTTGAATGGCTAATCTAAAGACCATCCTTCCAATTCTACCAAAACCATTAATTCCAATTTTTAGTGACATATGTATATTTAATTATATTGATAATATTTCAGAAACTCTAATTAGGTTTTTATTTACTTCAGTTTGACCCTTTACTGCTTGTTCAAGGGGTGACAAAATCAATTTATCATTTTCAATTCCAACCATAACATTATTTTTACCTTTTAAAAGATTTTCAACAGCATAAACTCCCATTCTTGAGGCTAAAACTCTATCAAAACAAGATGGAGCACCTCCTCTTTGCATATGCCCTAGCACTGATACCCTTACCTCATATTCAGGCATATTATTTTCAACATAAGAGGCTATTTCAAAAACATTTTTACCTGTTTTATCTCCTTCAGCAACAACCACAATACTGGAGGATTTACCACTCTTTTGACTGTTTTTTAATGATTCAAGCAACCTATCTAATCCCATATTCTCCTCAGGAATTAATATCTCCTCTGCACCTGCTCCAATACCAGCATTTAAGGCGATATGACCAGCATCTCGCCCCATAACTTCAACAAAAAATAATCTGTTATGAGAGATTGCAGTATCCCTTATTTTATCTATTGATTCAACTACAGTATTCAAAGCAGTGTCGTATCCGATCGTATATTTAGTTCCTAAAATATCATTATCTATAGTGCCAGGTATTCCTATAACTGGTATATCATATTCGTTACTAAAGATCATGGCTCCTGTGAATGAGCCATCACCCCCTATAATAACTAAACAATCAATACCATGTGATTTAATATTATTATAAGCCTTCTCTCTTCCACTTTTTTCTCTGAAATCTTTACATCTTGCTGTTTTTAATATTGTTCCTCCTTTATTAATAATATTATTTACACTTCTTGCGTCTAATTTTTTTATTATTCCATTGATTAATCCATGGTACCCCTTGTATATGCCAAAACATTCTATTTCATTATAAACACTTGATCTTACCACAGATCTAACTGCAGCATTCATTCCTGGTGCATCGCCACCAGACGTTAGGACTCCGATTTTTTTTATATCTCCCATTAATTTCTCAACAAGACTCAAATTTAACTATTCTAAGTTTCTTACAAAAACTTCATTTTAAATATTAGTCCATAATTATCTTGCATCAGTGATAATTTTATTAATTAATTCCTTAAAACTATCAAAATCTACATTATAGGAAAGACCCATGCCCTGTGTATAACCAAGTTCATCACCTATATATCTGAATTCATTTTCTCTATTAAATACTTTTGCTCTGAGTGTCCCATCGTTATTTAAAATAAAATCAATTTGAACGTCACCAACTATAAGTGTTTCGTTAACTCCCCCAACTGGAACTCCAATCTTACCATTAATTAAAATTTTGTCGCTTACTTGTGTAGAAAGTGTTAATCCCAGTCTATCCTCTGTAAAAATATCTAGTTCACTATTTTTATCACCTTGCAGGTAGTTAATTCCAACTTTTAATTTTTCATCATCATTTCCTAGAATAGATGAGAATATGTCAGAGGCTTTTTCATATAAATTATTTGTGATTCCCTGCATCGATAGACTAACATCATTTATAAATATTCCTTGAGATAATAATGAAATAGCTTGTAGTTGACTTCTTTGAGGATCAGATAATCTATAATTAATCTCTGAAATTACTGTTCCACTGGTATTTGGAAATAAAATTTCGAATGTTGGATTATCAGGTTTTAATAGATTTCCTTGTAAATGAATTCCCACTTCTGTAGGTATTTTTTTATTAAAACTAGGATTATCTAATAAAATAGCTGGATTAGCACCACCAGGGACTTCGTAGGTAGCTTTTAAATCCATATTTGCACCCAATGGGTCACCCTCCCAAACAATTGTCCCTCCCTGTTCAAGGTTAAATTTTTTATCCAACAGACCTATATTTTTGAAATTATAAATACCGTTAGTAGTAGTAAAATCTCCCCACATGTCAAATTTACCATTTGTGTTAGTTTCCATCAATAATTTACCATTACCTCTCCCATTAATGAAGCTGCCAGAGGATTGATCTATTACTATTTCAACTTCAGCATCATTATTTATATCTAATTCAAAGAAAATCTCCAGACCTCTAATTTCATTTTCAAAATTTCTATTATTATTAAGATATATGTTTGAATTCGAATCTGAATCTTTATCTACAAATGTTATGAAAGAAGTATCCGTAATTTCCTTCGTGTCTTTCCATGGAATTTTAATTGAAGTACCCGAGGCAGTAACCCCAGTGAGAAATAGCTTTGGATTTTTTGTTGGTCCTTCCATTTTAATATCACCTGAAAAAAATCCTTTACCAAAAAACAAAACCTCAGGAGTTTCTTTTTTATTGAGCAATAATAATCCTTTAGGTTCAAAATATAAATCCATATTCCATTCCTTAAAACTTGTGTGAGAAAACTTGCCTGATAATGATGTACTTGTTTTATAAGTACTATCAAATAAACTGGTTGGCAAAATATTGAAGTTTGTACTGGATAAATTTAAAATAGTATTGTCAACAAGATTATAATCGGTATTTAAATATGGAAGGGTAAATCCAGACTTATTCAATTTCAAAACCCCAGTATTATTCAAATTATTAAGATCTCCCCATATATTAACTTCACCGTTTGCCAGACCTCTTATATTTGATATTGATTTTTTTCCTAAAGGGGATAAGAAAGAAATATCAAAATTATTAAATAAAAGAGTTAAGTCTAATTTTGTTTCATCTTTATTATATATTAAATTTCCATCTGCTACAATATTCTTTTCTTTATTAAATAATTCAGAATTTATAGAATACGAATTTGTCTGCGTATTACCATTTATAAATAATTCTAGATTACCAATAATTTTATTATTAATTTGAATTTGTTCGGATATTAGTTCACAATTAAGTTTATTTTCATTTACTGATCGTTTCATATTGAAATGCATATCGAAATAACCATCAGTACTGAAAGTGTTTTTTTGTTTAATTAGTTGATTAAAGTTTACATATTTAAGAATTAGATCCAGTTTGAAATTTTTGGAATCATCATAAAAACCAGACATTTTGATTTTTGAATTATTTGATTCAAATCCAACCTCAGGCACACTAAGAACACTTTTAAGAGAATTATAAAATAAAGGCTTTACATTTTTAACATCCAAATTCCAATCATTATTATTTATTCTGATATTTGACTGCTTTAAATTAATTTCTCCTTCATAATTAGATGTTCTATTAACAAGAAAATTGAGGTCAAACGAATTACCTGTATCGGTAAGTGACTCTAATTTTGTTTTTACTAAAAGTTTATTATCCATTCTTTTACTGCCGAAAATAAATTTCCCTATAGCATCCTTTTTATATACAAGTTTGTCAACTTCTAGTTTTGAATCTTTATCTAATGACTTATTATTTATGTTTATTCTAAGTCCTTGTGCAAAAAAATCTTGGTACTGAAAGAAAGGTATTTCAATATCTAAATAAGATTTAAATTCCTTACTACTAAGGTGTCCCAATAAATTTAAATTTTCAGTACTTAGAATTTCACTATTTAATACGTTAACCAAATCTTTTGATAGTGTAAAATCAAAATTTAATTCCTGAGTAGAGGTGATTGGTTTTTTTGATATTAGGGGAAAGGTCTCGGAGAATGCGTTATTAATTAAAGCACTAAGTTCAGATATGGCAAAATTACCTGTTGCCTCACCAAAAAACCAAGGAGAATTTATAATCGAAAAAATTCTATTCCCTTGACTTAATTTACTATTCACATAAAAATCAGAGGAATTAAGAGTTCCATTTTTGTGATCTAATTTTATATCTTGAACAGTCATTATAATGGAAGAGTTATCTATGGAATTCCCTTCAATTTTAGCTTTAAAAACTCCACTTAAAATAGCTTTTCCACCCCCTAAATTTGGATTTATTGATGATAAGTTAAATGACTTTAAATTAATAATTGAACTGAGTAATTTTACTTCTGATGAAAAATCATATTCCAAACTGCTATCGTAAACATCTAACCCATCACTTAAATTAAAACTAATATTTCCTTTTTTTAAATTATCTTTTCCTTTAGCATTAATATTAATTTTTGAAAAATTTGGTATATCATAATGGGCACTTGTTATATACCACTCATAACTATCTTTTTCAAATTTATATTTTAAATCTCCAGAAAAATATCCAGATGGCAATGAGTGATTAAGTAATGATGGATCAAATTTATCTACAACTAAAGTATTGTGAGTATTTTGAGTATTATCAAAGAAATTAATTTTAAAATCACCAAATTGCGTTGATACTATTCCAAAAATATTCCACTTTTTGCCTTTAAGATCGGTACTCAAATCAAAACTAATATCATTATCCTGGACTTCATTTAAAAGGTTTGAGGATTTATTGATCATACTGATAATACTTGAGATTTTAAACTGATTTGATTTGATCGATCCTTTAGAATAAAAATCATCTTTGGAAAAAAAATTAAAAAGTGTAAAGTCACTATATAGCTTTGAGTTCGAAGAATTAGTGATTATTGCTTTAACATTTAATGAATCTAAACTTCCAGATATACTTACTTCAGATGAAAAATTAGATAATGAATTTAAATTGGTTTTGAATTTCAATTTATTTAAATTAAAATTATCAATTTTTAAATCGGATTTAATTATTTTACTCTTTAAACCAATTGAATCTTTATATGCTAAAGAACCAGATGAATTCCCAAAATCAGATGATATCAAATAATTATCTATGAATAAATTTGAATTAGCCATTATAAATGTATCAGATTCAAATAAGATCTCTTGGCTATCATATTTTAATTTGCTAGAAATATTTGAGACATTAATCTTATTCTTAAAAATTTCAAGATTACTTGACTTTAAACTTAATACATCAAAAAACTCCTCAGATCCCATATATGAAATTTTTGAATCAGATAATTCGAAATTAGAAATATTAATTAGTGTATTGTCTAGAGTTGAATTTTTACTAAAACCCATAGAATCAATGAAATACTGCAGATTAGTCCTTTCCTTTCCTTCGTATTTTTTTATGTTTAAAAATAAACCATCAAGAAATATTTTTGAAAATTGATATTCATTGTCAATTAGTTTTGGATATGAATTTAAATTTGTTTCCAATTTTTTTAAAAAGATTAAGGTATCTTTTTTATGATCTAGAATTAAAATATCATTCAACTCTATACCATCTTTTATTGTATATTTCGAACTATTAATACTCATATCTAGATCGTATTCTTTTTTTAATGTTTGGGTAATACTTCTAACTAATTGATCTTGAATTTTTCCTTGGTTAAATAAATATATTATAACAGCAATAGCCATTAGTAATGCGGCCGTAACACTGATCAATATTTTATATTTATTTTTGATACTAAAACATTATTTTTGTTGATGTACTCTCTAGTTTATGAAACAAAAACCATGCTACATTCTTGGAATTGAATCTTCGTGTGATGAAACTGCAGCATCAATATTGAATCATAACAAAGTTCTATCAAATTGCATAACAAACCAAGAAATTCATCAGCAATATGGTGGTGTGGTACCAGAACTTGCGTCTAGAGCCCACCAAATAAACATAATTCCTGTTGTAAAGCATGCATTAGATGAAGCTAAAATAAATATTAAACAAATAGATGCGATTGCATGTACTCAAGGTCCAGGTTTATTGGGATCATTACTTGTTGGCAATAGCTTTGCTAAATCACTATCAATGGGTTTAAAAATTCCACTAATTACTGTAAACCACATGCATGCACACCTACTTGTCCATTTTATCGACGATAAAAATATTAAATTACCAAGTTTTCCATTCATTGGAGTAAATGTATCTGGTGGCCACACGCAAATAATAATAGTTAAAGACTATTTTGATCTGGAAATAATTGGTAAAACTCTTGATGACGCCATAGGAGAAGCTTTTGACAAGTGTGGAAAAACTATTGGTCTAACTTACCCCTGTGGACCAATAATTGACAATTTATCAAAACATGGTAATCCAAAAAAATTTAAATTTCCAATTCCAAATGTAGATGGAATAAATCTAAGCTATAGTGGAATGAAAACATCATTTGTGAATTTTATAAAAAAAGAAAAAGACAATGACTCAAAATTTATATCAAAAAATTTGAATGATATATGCAGTAGCATTCAGTTTAGCTTAATAAAAAATATAACAAACAAAATTGAGTTAGCAGTGGAAAAAACAAAAATTAAATCTGTCGCTCTAGGTGGTGGCGTATCTGGAAATTCGTATCTAAGGGGTTTCTTATTTGAAAAGGAGAAAAAGGAAAAATGGAAAGTATTTGTTCCACCAATGAATTATACCACTGATAATGCTGCAATGATTGGGTTGGTAGGGTATTTAAAATATAAAAAAAATTATTTTAGTAATCTTAATCATGTGGTAAAATCTAAAATGGAATTTTAAAATGAATTTATTTTTTGACCACTTCATAAACAAAAATACTAAAACAGTTAATTTTTCATTTGAGGAAAGTAAGCACATTAAGTCTTTTAGGATGAAATCAAAAGAACTTGTAACAGTCACAAACGGAAAAGGTCTTGAATGGATCGGTGAGTTAGAGACCATAAATAAAAATAACCCTATTGCGAATAAAATATCTTCTAAAGTTCACAATGATATGATTTCAAAAATTGAAATAGCAATTGCACCAACAAAAAAAATTGACAGAATTGAATGGTTTTTGGAAAAATCGACTGAAATAGGAATAAAAAAAATACATTTTATTCAAACGAAAAATAGCATACGAAAAAAAATCAATAAAGAAAGGCTAGAAAAAATTATAATAAGTTCCATGAAGCAATCAAAACAGTTTCACAAGCCTATAATTTATGATATAATTTCGTTTAATGATTTTATTATTTTAAATAATAACACCCAAAAATTTATTGCTCATTGCCAAAATACCCACAAAACAGATTTAGCCAAAAATTTAATTAATAATAATCCTTGTACCATAATGATAGGTCCTGAGGGTGACTTTACAAGAAAAGAAGTCGATTTTGCAACATTAAATGGTTTTAATCCTGTAGGCCTTGGTAAAAATAGACTAAGAACAGAAACTGCTGCTTTGGTCGCAATTCAAACAGTACATACATTACTAACAATATAAAAATAATTTAATGTTTGTTTTATATCTTTAAGGCATGAACTCAAAATTAGTAACAGATGGGATTGTAAATGCAGTTATAAAACTATTATTTTTATCTCTATTAATTTATTTAATTTTCAATGTAAAGGAGCTCATTATTTATTTATGTATATCTTCAATTCTAGCATTGATTGGGAGACCTTTAGTTTTGTTACTTCAAAATAAATTAAAATTATCAGCCTTCTCATCCGCATCAATAACCCTAATAGTATTTTTAATAATATTAATGGGCTTATTGTCTTTATTTATCCCACTATTGACAACTCAAGGCGAGAATTTATCTTTATTAAACGTAGATGATATTCAAAACAAATATAAATTTTTCATAAAACAAATATCAGATTTCACCGGTTGGAACTTTCCATCAATTGATGAAAAAAATATATCCAATAATTCTTTTTTTAATTATGGATTAGAAGCAATCCCGCAAATATTAAATGGTTTTGTAGGATTATTAAGTAATTTTACCATTGGTTTATTTTCAGTAATCTTCGCTCTTTTTTTCTTCTTAAAAGACAGTAAAATTATAGAAACCTTTCTTTTAGTTTTTGTGAAAGAAGGATATATAAATAAATTTAAAATTGCCATTGAAAAAATTAAAAATTTACTTTCTAGATATTTCATTGGTCTTGTTGTTCAGATTATAGTTTTATTGATAATTTATTACTCAACGTTAAGAATTATTGGCGTCCCCAACCCATTTATAATTGCATTCTTGTGTGCGTTATTAAATTTAATACCTTATTTGGGTCCAATAATTGGTTTCTTTTTGATTAGTTTTTTGACAATGACAAGTTTTATTGATAGTTCATTTTCTGCTGTTGTATTGCCAAAAACAATTTATGCGGTCTCCGGTTTTATTTTTGGTCAATTTATTGATAACTTCATAAGCCAACCCTACATTTTTTCTAAAAGTGTTAAATCACATCCGCTAGAAATTTTTATAGTAATTATTGTAGCTGGAACTCTTTTTGGTACTGTAGGTTTAATCTTCGCAATCCCAACATATACAGCCCTAAGAGTTATGCTCAAGGTTTTTTTTGAAAAAAATAAATTTGTTGAATTTTTAACTAAAAATATATAACATGAATAAATTAAATATTATTCCAATAACATTTTTTTTAATCCTTTTTCAATTGAATGTTTTCAGTCAAACTAGACTAAATAAAATTGAAAAAAAAATTATCAAAAAAGTTAAATCAAAGAAAGAAGAGGCAATAAATTTTTTAGAAAAAGTTGTGAATATTAATAGTGGAACTTTAAACAAAATTGGGGTAAAAAAGGTTGGTTTTGAATTTAAGTCTGAATTTGACAAAATAGGATTTCAAACAAAATGGATCGAAATGCCCAAGGAAATGAATAGAGCTGGTCATATGTTTGCATACAAAAAAGGTTCAAAAGGTAAAAAACTACTATTAATTGGGCACCTTGATACTGTTTTTGAGGAAAATAGTCCTTTCCAAACTTTTGAAAGAAAAGATTCAATTGCCCTTGCTCCTGGAGGCAATGATATGAAAGGTGGAAACGTAGTTGCCCTTTATGCTTTAAAGAGCTTATATGAATTAAACTTATTGAAAAATGCAACTATAACTGTTGCTTTTACTGGTGATGAGGAAAGTACTGGGAAACCTCTAACCATATCTCGTAAAGATTTAATAGAAGCTGCAAAAGATAGTGATATTGCTATTGGATTTGAAAATTCAACAGGTTACAATGATGCAACAATTGCAAGAAGAGGTTCATCAAATTGGAGTGTTTCCTCAACAGGAAAAAGACATCATTCTTCTGAAATTTTTAGTGATGAGGTTGGAGCAGGTGCTATTTTTGAAATAAGTAGAATTTTAAACAAATTTTACGAAGAAGTAAAAGGTGAGGAATTATTGACTTTTAACCCAGGGATTATTATTGGTGGGACCTTTGCAGATTTTGATAAATCAAAAAGTGAAGGGAATGTATTTGGAAAAACAAATGTTGTTGCTCAGACTGCAAGAGTAGACGGAGGGCTCAGATTTATATCTGAAAATCAAAAAAACAGAGCTAGAGAAAAAATGAAAAAAATAGTTGAGAAAAGTCTACCCAACACAGAATCAAATATAAAATTTGAAGATAGTTATCCAGCCATGGGTCCCTCAGAAGGAAATATTAAACTATTGAAAGTTTTTAATGATGTAAGTATTTCTCTCGGTCAAGGTGAAGTAAATGCATATGACCCTCTTAAAAGGGGGGCCGCTGATATTTCATTTGTAGCTGAGTATTTAGATGGAATAGATGGTCTGGGTGCAATGGGAGACGGAGGACATACCCTTCAAGAAACAATTAATCTAAACACAATGGAGGACATTATTATTAGAACTGCAATTTTTATTTATAGACTAATTAATACTAATTAAAAATTTCCAAAAACTTACCTTGGCTTTCAATTGCCTCATTAAATTCTGTCTTTAGTTGTTTTACCAAAGACTCACAACTTTGTACGTCGTTAATGGAAGTAACTCCTTGACCAGCAGACCAAATAGTTTTCCATGCTTGAGCTTCTGCCTTAGCTGCATCTAATTCACTTCCAAAATCAACTTTTTTTGATTTAGACCACTGCTCTTCAGTTATACCCATTGCTTCAAGACTAGGTCTTAAAAAACTACCATGAACACCAGAAACTGCTGCTGTATAGACAATATCCTCAGCTGAGCTAGTAATGATCATTTCTTTGTAATCATCACTTGCATTGCTTTCATTTACGTTTATAAATCTGGTACCCATATACGCAAAATCCGCACCCATTTGCAGTGCACTTGCAATATCCCTTCCAGAGCTCAAACAACCTGACAATAAAATTGTTTTATCAAAAAAAGTACGAATTTGGTTAATTAGAGGAATAGGGTGTAATGTTCCAGCATGTCCTCCGGCGCCAGCAGCAACTAGAATCAAACCGTCAACTCCTGCCTCTGAAGCCTTTTCTGCATGTCTTTGTTTTATGACATCATGATAAACTAAACCACCATATGAGTGAATGCTTTCAACTAATTCAGGAACTGCTCCGAGAGATGTGATAATTATAGGTACCTCATGTTTAATACAAATAGCTAAATCAGCTTGAACTCGCATATTAGTAGGGTGAACAATTAAGTTTACTCCAAATGGTGCAGCTTTTTTTCCAGTTGTATGCTCAAAATCTTTTAGTTCTTTTTTTATTTGGATAACCCAGTTTTCAAAACCTTCAGTGGTTCTATTATTAAGAGCTGGAAAAGTGCCAACAATTCCATTTTTACAACAAGAAATAACCAATTCCGGTCCGGAAATTAGAAACATAGGAGCGGCTATTACAGGTATAGATAGATCATTAAAAAAATTTGGTTTCATAAAGTTCTTTTTTTTACGGACCACTCAAAAGAAAAATGAGAAACAATTATATTATCCTCGTTATATCCTTTCGATTCAATCCACATTGTTTGAGATTTGCCGGTATCAACGGCTTTTTTAATTAGTTTTTTTACTTTTTGTCCATCGTTACAAATAAAACGAATTGTGCCAGTTGCTTTTTTTGTAAAATTAGCAGTATTTCTTGAAACTAACATAGAAATGTTTTCTCCACTGAGGTTAATTTCACGAGTAACGAATGCACCAGTGGTCATCTCTGCTGCCATCCCTTGTACAGCCCAAAACATTGATCTAAATGGATTTTGATTAATCCACATATGTTTGACTGTTACAACACATTCACTCTCTGAAATGGTTTGTAACCTGACTCCAGACCACCATGCTGATGGAAGTTTAAAAAACATAAACATATTAAAACGAGATGGAGTAACATTCATATTAAATTAAATTTATACCAAAAAATTTTCAATTTTTTTTGGGGAAATAGAAAAAGCTTCTGCCACCTCATTACATACAACCTCTCCATTAATTATATTAAGACCCTTCGCCAAGTGTGGGTTTTCAGTGCAAGCTTTCTTCCAACCCTTTGAAGCTAATTCTCGAGTATAAGCGATTGTTGCGTTTGTCAGTGCTCTTGTTGAAGTATTTGGAACAGCGCCTGGCATATTTGTAACAGCATAGTGAACAATACCATCAATTGTGTTTATTGGGTTTTCATGTGTTGTAGGAATACTCGTCTCAAAACATCCACCTTGATCAATAGCAACATCAATTAAGACAGTTCCGGTTTGCATTTTTTTGAGCATTTCCTTTGAAATCAATTTTGGAGCCTTAGCTCCTGGAATAAGAACTGTACCTATAATTAAGTGGGACTTTTTAATCTGATCAGAAATTGTATGAAAGTCAGAAAATAGTAGAGTTACGTTTGATGGTAAAATATCACTTAATTTTCTCAATCTATCAATATTATTATCCAATAAAATAACATTCGAACCTAGACCTGCAGCCATCCTAGCAGCCTCAGTTCCAGCCACACCAGCACCTAAAATTAAAACATTCGCAGGTTTAACTCCTGGAACTCCGCCTAGCAATATTCCGAGGCCTCCTTGTGGACTCTCTAAAAACTTTGCTCCTTGTTGAGTTGCCATTCTTCCAGCAATCTCAGACATAGGAACTAAAAGTGGAAGACTACCATTTTTTTCAACAGTCTCATAAGCAATACATACAGCTCCTGAATTAATCATGGCCATTGTTAAGGATTTACTTGATGCAAAATGAAAAAAAGTGAAAATTATTTGATTTGATTTTATTAGAGCATACTCCGATTTCAATGGCTCCTTAACTTTGACAATCAGATCAGATACGTTGTATATCTTTTCAGAAGTTCTCAAAATCGAACACCCAACACTTTCATAATCGCTGTCACTGAAACCACTTTTGTTACCTGCATTTTTTTCAACAAATACCTTATTACCTTCAGAAATAAGGGCCTCGGCTCCAGATGGGGTTATTCCAACTCTTGATTCTTGTGGTTTAATTTCTTTTGGTATTCCAATTTTCATAAAAAAAAATTTGATATAAAAATATGCAATTTTTTATCAGAGATTTCAACAAAATCTGTCATAAATTTAGATATTTATATTTTAATAATAATCAAATTTATTTTCTGATTTAAGACTAAAATGTTAAAAAAAATCTCTAAGGAGGAAAGTTGGAATGTGTATACTCACACTTTTGGTGCAATAGCAAGTTTCATTAGTATTACTTATTTTATTATAAACTCTGATATAGATTCACAAACAACTTTAATTTCTTTATTTATTTATGGATTTTCACTAGTTTTTTTATTTACTACCTCAAGTATATACCACTCACAAATTGGAGAAAATAGGGTTAAATGGCAAAAAATTGATCACATTGGAATATATTTCCTCATTGCAGGAACATATACTCCTGTTTGCTTAACAGTGTTATATGAAACCTCTGGATTAATTATTTTACTGATAATTTGGGTATTAGTAGTTATTGGTATAGTCTACAAGCTTTTTTTTATAAACAAATTCGTAAACTTTTCACTTTTTTTATATCTTTTTATGGGTTGGCTAATAATATTTGATTTTGAAAATGTTTATTCATTACTCTCAAAAGAATTATTTACTTATTTGATTCTAGGAGGAATTTGTTATTCTTCTGGAACGATCTTTTATAAATGGGAGAGATTGAATTTTAACCATGTAATCTGGCACATATTTGTTTTGTTGGGAGCTGCATCACATTTTATATTTATAGTCAAATTAATTGATGGTAATTAAAAAAACTAATCTCTATTTAATTTCCAATAAACAAAAAAACTTTAATACTTTCATTGGAGAAATATATATACGATATAAAGGAAAAAATTAATAAATATATCTAGACAATTAAATCCTAGAAGAAAACCCCAACTAAAAGTTGGGGATAAAATGTGATCGCGACAGGATTCGAACCTGTGACCGTCTGCTTAGAAG
>TARA_B100001057_G_scaffold481015_1_pt1 | contig 15251 bp, 3 predicted proteins | sample TARA_B100001057 | Tara Oceans TARA_B100001057 (sample SAMEA2621839) | marine metagenome | biome: marine biome (ENVO:00000447); feature: surface water layer (ENVO:00002042); material: "saline water (ENVO:00002010), including plankton (ENVO:xxxxxxxx)" | depth 5 m
CTTTTTATTTATAAGGGGATCCATAATCAAAGTCCAAATACTCTTATTGCACCAGTGGATCTTAGACCCCTTACAGAAGTATTAACGTGATTTTTACGTTGAATAGTCGGGAAGGTAGATAAACCAGCATCAACGGTTAATCCTGTTACTCCAATAGATATTGGGTTCGTTGAACGAACAAGATTAGAACTATGTAATATGCCCCAGTTTATCCTTCCTAAAGATGTTGTCAATCCAATATTATTCTGAATAAAGAATCCAGTTTGAGCAATACCAGCAATTGATGATGTGCTATTTGTATGTACATCAACAACAATTTCACCCTTTGATCCATTTTCAGATCTTGTTTTTACAATGTAGATGTTATCCAAGAACGTAGTTCCTATACCAACAACTGATGCATTTACTCCGTTGATAGATGTTAAACCATTTCCTACTTTTGTTCCTGTAATTAATACTGGATATCCTGGTTGTAATGTATCAGCGTTTGTATTAATTATCTTACCAGCACTATCTTTCTGAACTGAATCAAAGAAGAATCTAAGTGCAGGTCCTCCACCAGATCTAGTTGTCTGCTGGATACCAGTTATTATACCAGTATAACCATCTACATTTTGTATTGTATTAATCTTTTCAGTTTGGAATGTAGGTAAAGATGCAATGACCTGTGGTGGATTAGTAAAGGTATATCCTGCACCTGCGTTTGTTATTGATGTTGATGTAATAGCACCATTAGTAACAGTTGCAGTTGCAGTTGCAGTAGTGCCAACACCAACTGGAGATCCAATCTTGACAGTTACACTACCAGAGTATCCTGAACCAGAATTAGCGGTTGTTAATCCTGTAATTGTTCCAGAGGATGATACTATAGCAGTAAATGCAGCACCAACTCCAAAACTACCAGGTAAGATGAGAGCATCTACCTTTCCATCACCTGCCTGACTATATCTTTCTTTTTCATAATGGAATGCAGTTGCATCATCAACAAATATTGGATTACTTAATGATGTTCCTGATATTGTTGATAAATCACCAATAATTTTTGCTGTTGGATATATCTGAGGTTCAATAGATGCTCTTGTTTTACTTACAACTACACCATTAAGAATTACATCAACTTTTTGTTTTTCCCATCTTATTGGTCTAGTATTAGTTTCGTCGATACCAAGACCCGTATAAATGTCTGTTTCAATTAGATCAGCACCTAGAATCTCTTTAATTACTCTGTCATTTTCTTGTGTAGTTGTAATTCCTATGGAATCATTTCTTAAAACTCTAACTTCATCACCAACTTTGACTGTTTCTTGTATGTCTTTAATTAATACATCAACTCCATCTTGACCTTTATAGAAGAATATATCTACTTTATCTCCAGAATCAGGTGCTTCATTAAATGTAAATGTGGATCCTCCCTCAAACTGATATGATTCTTTTGGTTTTTGTATTACACCATTTACAAATATAAGGAGAACAGCATCTAAATCAATTAATAGTGATGTTGCATTTGTTAAATCTTTCTCAAAACTTAGTACCTGTCCATTAAAGAATAATGGGAATCTTGTTTTCTCACCATCTTGTAAGTTAGCAATGCTATCAATCATATCAAGTTCACCGAATTGCCAAGCAGAGAATTTATCTCTGAATATTTCAATTACCTCTAACTCAAACTCTTGAATTGGTGAAGTTAGATGTGATGCAGTAATTAAACCAACTGGTCTAAACTTGTCACCAACCTTGAATGAATGACCTGGTCTTGCAATACTAAACTTGTTAATCTCAAATAGTGTTGATCCAATTCCAACAGATGTTCTTGATGTACCTACTTCAACATTTAATAATAGGTTAGAACCTGTATCAGTTGTAGCACCAATTCCTAGTCTGGATACACCTTCAACTGGAAGATTCTCATATGTTGGTTCAGGAATGATTAATTGAGGATTAACATAACTTGTACCTGCGGAAACAATATTAAATGCAAGTGTTCCACCAATACCAACTGTTGCTGAAATATTCGCACCAGTTCCACCGCCACCACCTTGTCCTACAAAGATAGTGATTGTATTTGTTGTAGCAACTCTGATTGCAGTTTGTATTCCTGCAATAGGATCACCATTTGGATTGCTTGTAATTGAAAGACCTCTAGGATATGGATGATTACCAAAGAAATTATCCTTAGAACACTTGAATACTAATCCACCAGTATCAATACCAACAGTATCACTTGTAGATAAACCATGATTTGGTATGGTTAATTTAAGAAGTCCACTATGTGATTCATAATCTGCATCTGTCGCTGTAAATGCATTTGCACCTGTAGCAGCAAAACTACCCTTACGTATTGAACTAATGCCTGAACTTACAAATCTATGAACAAATGCAAGGTCAGTAACACCAATTGCAACTGTGCCACCACGATATCCAGAACCAAATGTATTATCCTCAAAGAACTCAAATGCGTTACCACCACCAACATATGTGTGAACGATAGTGCTTGGTCCTGCTTGAACCTCAAATGTTCTCTCAGAAACAATTCCTGTTAAGAATAGTGGTCTTTCATGATCTTGGAATATCGTTGTGGTTACACCACTGTAACCAACACAACTAAATTCTAAGTCTTTTAGTTGGACAGTATTTGGTCTCTCAAGAGCAAAACCGTGAACCTTGTTTGTGGTAACTGTGATAATACCTGTAATATTATCATATGCTGCAGTGCTTATACCGAAATTGACACCAGAAGTCGTGGCAATACCAACAACACTTGTGATTGCACCAGATGCATTCTTAAATAATGATGCTTTTGCACCTTCAAGTGGAGCATATCCAAGACCTGGTGTAGAACCAAGTGATACAATTAATCCACCTCTTGGAACTTGGTTCTGGTTAATATCTGACTCAGATATAATGAACTGACCGTTTTCGGAGGTTATCCCTGTGAATTGAACTGTTGAAATACCAGCAGTCGTATCTGCGATAAACTCATAGTTATGTCCTGAGTTGTTTGTGGTCAATGGTGTTTGGAATATACCATTAATGAATAACACACCATTTCCTACACCTATTCCAGATGAAGTATTTGCTCCTCCAACCGTCAAACTGTAAGTTTTACCTATTCCAGTAAAGTTATCTGACACATCATCAAATAACATATTAGTTGTATAATTGCTTCTTAAGAAAGTTCTTCCACTAAAATCTGCTTTAACAAATGGTAAATTGGTATCTGTTCTTCTTGATCTTGTATTTCCTTTTGGTGGTTCGATAAAGTAAACTGAACTATCTACGATATTGAATGCACCTCTATGAACTCTAACTGTATCAGTATCTGAATGTGGAGTAGCACCTATTCCTAAAACTCCTCTTTCAACTCTCACAACGGGTAATGTTGAAATACCAAGGGAAACATCTGTTGCATCATTAATTATTCCAGTTGGAATGCTTGAGAAACCAACTTGCTCAATTTTCATGTATTCATCATTTACTTTTAGTACATCACTTGGTTGAATTGAACCAATACCACTTAAAACGAATTGTGAGGTAGCAGATCCAATGTTACCGTCTAATGTATGAGAAATAGATGTAAATGTTATCGGTTGTTGAACAATACCATCAAGACCTATTATTGTCTTGGTGAGTTGTTTATTCATTGTTAACTTGTGAGCGTTACCAGTCCCGATTCCTGTAAATGTAATTGCTACACCCGAAGAAACATACTCAGGACGAGAGAATACTTGAAATCTATTTTCATCAAGAACTTTTGCAAATACTGTTGAAGGTAATATAGTTGTAACAACACCTGCAGTATTTGCTGTTGAACCAATTGATAATGCTGATGCTGCAATTCCTACAAAGGTTGAATCAAATGAATAAGTTAGTTCTTCATTAGTATTAAAGAAGTGATTAGGAATCGTAAATACACCAGTCGTTGTGCTAATAATACCTGAATTAGGATTGAAGGTCTTACTGTAAATAGGAGTGCCCTCAAATTTAAGATCAAATTTTGTTTTATTTGCTCTTCTACCCTCTAATCCATCAAATGTTGATAAAAATACCTCTTGATCAACGGTACCATAAGTTAGTTTAGGTGGTGTATTGTCAAAATCATTTGTTGTGTAGAAAATTTTATTATATGATTGAACTTCAATTAATGAATTAAACTCTGCATCTGGATAGAACCTTAAATTAATATTACTTCCACTTATTTCACCACCAAATGTACCAATACCTGTTGTTGAACCTGCAGATACAAATGGATATTGAACTGTTAATATATCATCTGCATCTCTGATTGCAATTATTTGATGAACTGCTGATGTTTGACCACTTGATACCCTTACTAGTGATTTTGCACTACTATCAATATCCTTATTCAGACTTGCAAATGTGATTACACTTCCAGTTCCTGTGGCATAACCTGATTCTAATCTTACACTTCTCTCTGCACCTGCTGGTTGATCGGCAACTGCAAAACGATATGTGCTTGCACCAGCAGTTGTTGTGCCCAATCCAACAATATTTGATCTGGTTTCAAGCACTGTTGTGCGATCATTCTCGATTTGTAATTTGATTAAATCATTCTCAAACCTTGCTGTAATTATTCCTACAGTGCTTTGACTGCTTGATAAATTTTTATCAACATAAATCTGTGATATTGTAGTGTCTACTCCATCAAAATCAACAATTACTTCATTGTAGTTAATATCTTTAGTTACAGAATCTTCAACATAAATGGATGCGTGTAAAGCATTAAAATCTGTTTTAGAAAACTCTGCTATTGTGGTTGTTACGATACCACTTGTACTAAATCCTGCGTTTACGTTTGTACCTGTTAATTTTACATTTCCAATATTATTAGTATTGATTCCAACCAAATCAGTGTTAAAATCAATCTTTAATACTTTGATATCATGATCTTTGGTAAATTTATCTTTTGGTTCAAAGAGTAGATTTTTAGTACCATCAGTTAAAATCTCAGTTTTTACATCTCCTAATCTGATTGATGTAAAATCTGTAGTTTTCTCAAATAAAATAGCATCATCTTCATCAGTTAGTGCAACAACTTCAGTGAATTGGGTGTCAAATGTATCAGGGTCAATTATCTGAATTAAGTAGTTACCAACATCTGCAGTTAATTCCTCAACCACAGTTGTATTTGCAGAAAAACCTACACTAGAGAATTGATCACTTATATCATCATGAATCAAAACTCTGTTACTAATACATCTTGTAAAGTCAGTTAGAACTCTATTTTGTAATTGTAAATTTTTAGATTTATTGTTAAGTGTATCATAATCAGTGACAAAATCAAAATTATTAATTGCATCTACTCTTGAAATTTCATCATCATTTGTGACATCGAGAATAATTGTTGACAATGAAGTAGATGTAGTTCCAACACCAACTCTTACAGTATTTTGTACTGAAGTATCAGCAAAATTCTTTAATCCAGCGGGATGAACTAGTCTATTCACAGGATTTACTAAATCATCCCATACAACTGAACTCTTAATTGAATAAGAAAGATTTTGATAGTAGTCATTATCTGGCATTACCTGATAATCTTCACTTAACTTGCCTGTATCATCTAACCATCCATACTCTTGTCTATTTGAGAAATCTATCTTAAATTTTGCTTTATTATTAATTATTGATGTAATTTCAGCAGATACTCCACTTATACTTCCAACAACTCTATCGCCTTTTTTAACTTCAAATAATCCATCTATTTTTATATAATCATCTCTAATTTCAACAACTTCAAGATCAGTCTTTGCACCATCTATATTTAATTTTTCATTTAATTCAAATACACCCCTTGTTTGTACTGGAATTATCTCAGGATAATTTTCTTTGTTAATTAATGTAGCATATCCTGATTGGAATGTTTTTGCAATACCAGGATTAGTTGTCAAACCAGCAAGTGTAAATTTAAGAACTGATGTAGTGCCAGCAATATATTCATCTACGTTAAAGAATCTATAACTATAATTCTCTGAATTAAATCCATCTCCTCCAACAACTGTATTTGTTCCAATTCCACTTGTTCCTATACCTGCTTCACCGATTCTTAAAATACCCTCAACAAACACTTCATCACCTATTTTAAATGGTTCCTCAACAAAACCACCAAATGGTGTTTCTAGATACGCAGTAACTACACCTGATACACTTGTTTCAACAGAATTGATACCAACTCCATTAGAATTATTAATAGCAACAACTCTATGAGTGAGTGAATCCAGTCCATTGATAGGTGCAATTACTCCCACTTCAGAAATAGTTTGATTGGGACTTATTGCTTGTAATGATGAATCATCAACAACTTTATTGGATACGGGATTGAATAATAATAAATTAGGTGCACTAGAGTAATTATTACCACCACTAATGATTGAAACGCCAGTTACAACATCTAAATTATCAATGTTAATAATTGGTGGTATAAATGCTTCTGGACTTAATGTTTTATCTGATGAATATTCGTAACCAAAATCAATTATTCTGACTTTTTTGATTTTACCAACTGTATTTGATGCTGTTTTTATATTAGCTCCAGTTCCATTCACACTAACAACAGTATTAAATTTAGGTAATTTTTTATAATTAAATCCTGATGATATAATTCTAAAATCTTTTATTTCTCCATGAACATTTTTTGATCGTGTTGAATATTCTAATTTTTCACAATCAGTATCTGAATACCTGAAAAACTCAGGAACTTTTGGTGAAAAATTAAATGTTTCTGAAGTTACACCAGATATTTTATACTTACCACTATAAACACTATCAACAAATAATATTTCATTATAATTCACAACATCAGTATCAGAAGTGCTTATGAATCCACCCTTTGTTATGCCATAATATAATTTACTTGGAGTAGATGAAGTGCTTTGTACTGATAATGTTGCACCAAAGAATGGTCTATCAGGTGAAGTTCCTATTCCGATTGTTCCAACACCTATTACATTAAAGTTTGTTGAATCTTGTGAACTTGAATATTCATTTGTAAGTTCTTTGTCATAGAATATCTTGAAGTCAAAATCTGCTAATGTTGTGCTTGATAATCCAAAAGTAAGTTTTTGATTCTTAACTACTGTGATCTGTGGATTTATTGGTGCAATTGACTGATTTGATCCACCTGTGTTTGCAGTAATAGCAACTGTTCTAACTGGTCTAATATTAACATCAGTGAATGTTTCACCTAACTGCAGATATCTGTCACTAATTTTGTATACAAAATATGTTCCTGTTGATAATCCTGTTGCTCCACCCTCATAAAAAACTTTATCCCCAGTCTTAAATCCGTGATTATTAATATCTAAACGATTAGTTTCAACATCAGCAGATGCAAATGTGATTGGATTTATAATTAATTTTTCAAATTCTGAATTATATCTAACTGAAACTGGTACAGTTGTTCCAATTCCCACTGATAAATTAGGAACTACGTTCATTGTAACAACATCACTATTTTTCAAGTTATGTGTTGTTGTCTCTGCAATGCCTATTTTTGTAGTTACAGTACTGGTAACTTTATCAACATCAGCAGTAACTTGATCAAACTTAGATGTAAAATTATACAATCCAGATCCAATACCAGTGATTCCATTACCTAAGAAGTATAATCCATCACTAGTATTTGCTACTCCTGCTCTTGTAGTTACTATCCCGATATAATTTTCGTCCTTTTTAATTACAAATACATCAGTTGATGTAGAACCTGAGAATGGTAACTCAAATGAACCAACTGCACTATCATTAGGAGATACATCAAGTTCAGCGTTCGATACGTTTGGTCTTGTTAATGTGACTTCTTGACCAGTTACGAAAGGATGGTTTGGAAGATATATTGCTCTCTCTGGTATTTGTGTGGATGTTGTAGTTTCGCCAACAACATAATTTACAGTTACACCAACACCATCTGTACCAACACCTATAGATTGAACACTATTGAAATATACAACATCATTAATTCTTGAGTCAAATTTAGTGGTTTTTATTGGAATAGTAAATCTATTGTTTAAGATATCAACTTGAGATCCAAAAGTATGTGCTACACCAGCGTTTCTAAACACTCTTATAATTTTTTCAGTATTATAAACATTTAATACTTGCAAATTTTCTGTTGAATTTCCAACACCTATTCTTATAGAACCACCAATGGAAACAGTATTTGGTATTTTATTTACAAAAATATCTTGAACAAGTCCATTAACATTACCAACTGTCATGGATTTACCCAATGAAACTGTATCAGTGCTTACTCCAACTACGAATGAATTAGTTAAATTAGGTATGGATGTACTTAATCCAGAAATAAAGACAGCATCTTCGTTATTAAGTTCAAGAGTAGGAAGATAATTAACCTGTACTTGATCTCCATTATTCCAAGTAAGAATAGCATTATTAAATCTTGTTAGTGATGTTTCGATAGTTGATATTCCAAGACCAACAATATCTGAAACCTCTGCACTAAATCCTGTTCCATTAGTATCAGTATTGTCGAACGATGTAACGTCACCGACCTTATAATTATTGCCACCATCTAATATTATAATATCATTAATAGTTCCTTTAGTAACTGATTCAACTTCAGTTAATTGTCTTATAGTTTCGTTTGATTCTTCAATAAAATCATTATCAGCAAATTCTTCACCAACATTATAAGGTTTTGTATTTCTAATTAAATCAGAATTATTGAAATCAAAATTATGGTTAAGAATTAAATTATCATTAATTAGTGGTGATCTATAACTATTACCTATAAAATATGGATAAATTCCTTCTAATTTATTTGTATTAGTGCCTAATCCAACAGTGGCAAAATACGCATATATTCCATTTGGAAATTCAGGTGTTTTACAAAATCTACCATTATGAATATCTAAATCACCACTTTCATCAAAAATATAATCATCAACAAAAAATCCTTCATTGAATCCAGATGGTCTGTTTAATACTTGTGATGAATCTTTTTTATATGAACTTACTAATATTTTTAATGAAGAGTTAATATTATTAGGTTCTGAATATCCAAATGGTCCATAAATTGGATTTCCGTCATATGCCCAACCGATAATAGGTGAGTGATCAGTTATTTTATCAAATTCGCCATTTGATTTAACATCAAATGTTTGTTCAAGTTTAGTTGCGGTTGATTGTGAATAACCTAGAACACCAAACGTTAATGATGACTCTCTAGAGGTAAGATTCGCATCCCCAAATCTATCAGTAGTATTAATCGTTAGATCTCTTACTCTAGCAGCAAACAATGCATTCTTTCCTCTCGCATTTGCACGAACCTCTGTAGTAAGACTACTGTATCCTATACCAGAGTTAATTACAATTGTATCAGTTATTACCCCATTGTTGATAACAGGTCTTACAATCGCTCCTGTGCCTGTCCCAGTGGATATTACATTTATTTCTGGTAAAGAATTATATTGACTTCCTTGATTAACAACTATTACATCTTCAATCTTTCCATTGCTAATAATTGGTTTTAATTCAGCATTTTTACCGTTCTCTATGGTTATTTGTGGTTGAACTTGATGATTTAATATAGTTGAACCATAATCAGTTCCTTTTTCATATAGGTAAGCACCTGTAAATTTACCAGTGATTACAGGAGTAAAGTTAATTGTACCTGTAACTGTTGAACCATATGATACCTCTACATTTACCTTTATCTCAGGATAAGTAAATATTTGATATCCTGTTCCTGTTGAAAGAAGATCTACAAATTTTCCTCTATCAAAATTAATTTTATTTGTAGCACCAACTCCAGCGTTTGCTAATCTAAATGAATCATCATCTAATTTGATAACATAATATGATGATGTAGTCGATAAACCTTGAATTGCGGTTGTTTCAGCAGTATAGTTAATGATATCACCATGAACAAATCCATGATTTATGAAATTAATAGAATCAAAAGATGTAGATACACCTGCTGGTTCTACTCTTAATTTACGATGTTGATAACCAGAACCTCCATTTAATACTCTAACATCAAGCAATGTATTCTTTGATTCAGTTCTAAACTTATGAATACCACTTGCTGCGGTATCTGTTGCTAGTCCTACTGTGTTAATACCAGCAATACCAGCAAGAGCATCAACTTTGTTATTGAATATTCTAATAGTAGTTGGATTTACGATTCTTACAAAGTAAGGATCTCCATCTGATAATGTTCCTGTAATAGTATTAGATGTATCATATGCATTTCCAATGCCTATTGACGCATTTCCTTCATTTTTATAAAATATTTTTTGGCCATTTTCTAAATTATGAGCAGTCTTAAATGTGATTGTCTCATTATCTTTATCAATACCACCGTTAAAGAATATATCTCTACTGTCAAATAATATTTCTCTAAATCTAGCACCTAAAACTGGTTCTAGTGAACAACCATTTCCATTACCACCTGTTAATGAAATATTTGTAACTGCCTCTATATCAAAATCTTGAGGATCGACAAATATCTTTTTAACACTACCAGTTAATATTGGTTCTACTAACGCTGTTGTTCCTGCTCCAGTTTCTACAGTAATTATAGGTGGATTAAGCACATCATATTCTTCACCCTCATTTAATAACTCAATTTCTTCTAAAGATCCATAATAAATTCTATCATCTGATATTGGTGAATGTATTTGCACTCCATCCTTTAATATTCCAATATCATTAGTTGGTTTGTCATGATTAGATGATATGAATAAATTTTGAGTTAATGGAATTCTTCTTAAAACTTTATCAGATTCAAGTTTTCTATTTGCATGTCTTTGTAAAACAAAATCATGAGTGCCAGTTGTAGTGGTTCCTAAACCAACTTTAATAGTGCTTGCAGTTCCAATTTGACTTCTTGAATTATATAATCCAATTCTTGATATACTGACGTTTGCTGCCTCTTGTTGTGGGTCAACGAAATATACTCTTCCAGATGTTAAACCAACAATTTCTTCACCAGATGGTTGATATATGACACCATCACCTTGTATTAATTTAATATTAGTATTAGCAGGAGGAGAAAATCTTATGAAATTGTAATTATTTGTCAATCCATCTTGTCCATCAAAGTTAGAAACATTTGATGCCCCTGTTATTGTTTCCTTTATAATATCTACATCAATATCATAACTTGGTAATGAGTTTGATGCTACGTATCCATCTGTAGAACCATCAGTATAAACATTTAATACATCGGATAATATGGTGTTATTACCATCTTTAATAGCAATACCTGTACTATTTGCTTTTTCTAAGACACGACGGATATCATATTGCTCATTTGGATTATGGGTAAATCCTGAAAGATTTTTAGTTTCAATTTGATTATTGTTTACATCAACACTTTTTACATTAAATGTTCCTTCAATTATCTGTTCATTTCTTCTCAATATCTCAAATTCATCATCAACCTTGATCGAAGAAGAATTTATCTGTGTCCGAAGTGAAAAAGTAGGTCCTAATCCATCAACTTGAAATCTTGAACTTGTATTATATTTCCATGAATTTGCAAAAACTTCTTTATATGTATTTGTTCCAACATTTATTTTTTCACCAACATTCTTTACAAATAATTTTTCACCCTCATTTATTAAATTAATATCTGTGGTTGGTACTAATTCTGATAACACACCTGTTATTCTTAAATCAACTCTCTTAGATAAATCACCATTTTCATATCCAAATACTGTTTCATTAGATCTAACATCAGCAGCAGTATTAATTCCAACGTTAACACCACTACATCCAAAGAATTGATTGATTGTTTTTGATGTATAATCAATCGTATTTGTTCCGCTTATTATTGTACCTGTAGTACCAAATCCAACTGTAGAGTCAACAGATATAACTGTACCATCTATTTGTGTATTACCTAATGATTTTGTTTTACCAGATATTGTAAATACTCCTTCAATTAAATCACGATCATTATATCCTACAAATAGTGATAACTTATAATATGTTTCTCCATCTCTAGTAAAAATTTCAACTTCTGACACTGAAGCATTAGTATTCGGATCATCTGACTTAAATATAGTTTGTCCAACTAAATTTTGAGGTTCACCATCAGGAGTTACAAGTGCTACAACTATTACTTCTCTTCTAATAAATTCGGAACTTGATGGTTTTATTAAATTATTTTCTAAGTCTAATACCTTCGACTCAACACCATATAATACTTGTAATAAAATTCTTATAGATTCTTCAATACCTTTTGATTGATAGAATGAACGAGCAAACTTAACAAAGTTACCGACATCTAAATCTGACGTAAAATCATTATTTTCTAAACCAGGAAGAAATGTTTTCTTCATCTTCCTGTAAAATTCTTGAATGAATAGAACTGAAAGGTTAGTTACTGATGCACCTAATATATGAGAGGCAGATGATGTATCCTCAAACTTTAAACTTTCCTTGTTAACTTCAAGAAGAGATGAAGACAAACCAACATTATATCCAGTTATTCCACTAAAACCACGAATACAACCCGTAAATGATGTAGAGGTGATACCAGTGTAAGATATTATTTCATCATCAATTTTTAATAAACCATACTCACTTGGAAAACCTTTCGTACTAGGAACAGAGATAGTTGTATCAGTTAATGATATAGCAGATGATATGCTAGTTACACCTACAACAACTTCAGGAACAAGATTATCAACTTTTAGATATTGATCTAAATTTGATATAAGATCACTTGCACCTCCCTGATGTTCTTGAGAGATATAATATTGCTTAAAAAATTCGACTGCATTTGGAAAATCAGAGAGTAAAAACTCAGGTAATTGATTTTCAATTATCGTATTGACATTTATTCTTTTGTCAAATTGTGACATAAATTATTTCCTCTCTAAAACTCCGTTTGAGTAACTGGATGTGAAGTAATCTCTTGTGAATACAACGCCTGAAACATCTTCTCCTGAAGCAATTACGTCCTTCACCATATTTATGGTACTATTAGAAATGTCAAAACTCACGAATAAATCTTTAAGACCGATCACATCATTTGATTCAGGGAATGCTTGAACCTCAATTAAATTATTTTCTGATTGTGTGGATGCAAAATTAATGGTATTTAATACAATCTCACCTTTTTTGTAGTCAACTCCACCTGCTTCCTTAATAAGAACAACCTCTTCATTTTTATTATTTTTTGCAACTACACTTAGTGTTCCTTTCATGCTACCATCTAAATTACCAGATGCATCTTTATTTGGAATATCAGTAAGATAACCAATACTTGAAGAACCTGTGAGTGTAAATCCTGTGCTTTTTATATTTTTTCCAGCGGGATTTATATTGAATTGATTACCAAAACAAAGTTCATATTGAGCAAATTGATTAAGTAGTGCCTTTAAGTCTCTTCTAATTATGACTTTTGTAATATTAGATGTGATACCATCATCTACACGATCAATTAATTGATTAATTTTACTATACTTAAATCTACCACCAAACTTATTAATCTCAATATTTTTAGAATAAGATGTAAGTGCTTCAATAATCTGAGTTCTCAAGGAAATAGAGGATGCTACTTGTGACGGATTATAATAAATCGTAGAATCAACTTCCACATATAGTATTTTTAAATCAACAATTTCAGAATTAATACCAGCGATAGCGTAACTCTTTAACTTATTTTTGATTTGTGTTTTATCAAAGTCTGATACAAATGTACCATTTTTTGGTTTAATACTGATTTGGACTTTACCAAATTGAGGAGGTGTCAACTCTTCTCCTCCTATAACTGATACTGACTCTGTTTGAGGGAATATTGATTCAATTATTGCCTCATAATCCCTTGGTGTAACTGCTCTATATTGTGCTGAGTAAAGTCTTGGAGCAAAATACTTAACTGAGTTCACATTCTCAACTTCAGCACCGTTAGAGGCATTGCTGACAGTAGTAACAGAGATACTATCAGTCGGATTGAAGAATTGACCATTATCCTTTGTAAATGAACCTTGGAAACTAAAGTTAGAAGGTCCATTTCCGTCCTCACCCTGAGTTACGATATAAGTTGCTATTACAGTATTGTTATTTTCTAATTTTTTTCCAAAAATACCATCTCCAAATAATATTTCATACTTCTCATCTTGCACTTCTTGTGTCAGATAAATCTCCGAAGTCTTATTCAGATTTAAGATATTATCAACTTTAGAGTATTTTCTACCTTGATTTACATCTCCAACACCTTTTACATAAACTCTTAATGTAGAACTATCAATATTTGGACTATCAATAATAAATCTCTGATCTATCGATGTATCGACAAGATAAGTTCTCTGTAGATAAGTTCCTTCATGAACAGTGATATCTTCATCAAAGATAGCAAATGAAGTGCCATTGATGTCTTTAACCTTAGAGGAAGTGATTGTATCAGGTGTTGAAAAAGTAAAAGTTGTATTTTCTTGATTACCAATACACACTAAACCAGATCGAAGCGTTAAAAACTTAGGAGTTGCGTCATTTGTTGGACCTAAGTTTACATCACTAATACGAATTGTTGCTGTTGCAGCGGTTTTTGAGCGGGGTACATAACCAATATTACGAGCAAGTGAAACTACATTCTCACGAACTGTTGCAGAATCTAAAAATGACTCATTTACGACTAAATTTGCGTTAAATGCATTAATGTAAGTATTATATGCAAGAGTATCAATTAGAACAGAAAAGTTAGAACCCTCAAAGTCAAAGTCAGTGAAAGTAGTATTTGCACGAAGAAAATCTTTGATTTGTACTTTGATTTGCTCAAAGTCTAAATTTGTAAATTGAGTAAATGGCATATTATCTCGTTGGTTCTAAAATAAAAGTGAAATTTTGAGGTGGAACATCAAGTCCATTAATATCAAACAACACTTTTACATTAAGTGCATTAGAATCCATAATTGCATCGACTTCAACACCAATGTTACCGACTCTTGGCTCAAAATTTCGTATCGTATTACGTATTTGATCCTCAATTACCATTACAGTATTAGATGTAAAATTGTCAAACAACATATCACGAATATCCGTTCCAATAAGTGAGTTAAAGAAACGTTCTGTTGGTATTGTTTCAACCAAATTTCTAACTGACCTGACGATTGCACGTTCATTTGACAATATAGGTAAGTCCTTTGTCACTGGATGTGGGTTAAAAGACAAACTTATATCCTTAAATGCTCTCGATTTGCGTTGAATCGCCATTAATTATACTTTTAGATTTATTTATACCCATTTGCTAACGATTTATCAATCTG
>TARA_B100001057_G_scaffold60587_2_pt1 | contig 15250 bp, 11 predicted proteins | sample TARA_B100001057 | Tara Oceans TARA_B100001057 (sample SAMEA2621839) | marine metagenome | biome: marine biome (ENVO:00000447); feature: surface water layer (ENVO:00002042); material: "saline water (ENVO:00002010), including plankton (ENVO:xxxxxxxx)" | depth 5 m
AATGTTTGTCGGTGTGGGTGCATCGAGAGTGCGCGACATGTTTGAGCAAGCGAAAAAGCAGTCGCCGTGCATCATATTCATCGACGAAATAGATGCTGTCGGTCGTCATCGCGGCGCTGGATTAGGCGGAGGGCACGACGAACGCGAACAAACGTTAAACCAGCTCCTAGTAGAAATGGATGGGTTTGAGGCCAATGACGGCATTATCGTTATTGCCGCTACTAACCGCCCCGACGTGCTGGATCCAGCGTTGCTGCGTCCGGGTCGCTTCGATCGGCAGGTGGTGGTTGGTTTGCCGGACATCAGGGGCCGTGAGCAGATCGTTAAAGTTCATATGCGCAAGGTGCCCTTGGGCGACGATGTGGAGCCGAGCATTATTGCGCGCGGCACACCTGGATTTTCCGGCGCGGATCTAGCGAATCTGGTCAACGAGGCGGCTTTGTTCGCGGCGCGAGCAGGCAAACGGCTCGTCAGCATGGAAGAGTTTGACAAGGCTAAAGACAAAATCATGATGGGTGCCGAGCGCAAATCGATGGTTATGTCCGAAAAGGAAAAGCGCAATACGGCTTATCACGAAGCTGGCCACGCGATAGTTGGCCGCCTTATGCCCGATCACGATCCGGTTTATAAAGTCACGATTATTCCGCGCGGCAGAGCACTGGGCGTAACCATGTTTTTACCCGAGGAAGATCGATACAGCATGAGCCGCCAAGGCATACGCTCGCAAATTTGCAGTTTGTTTGGAGGGCGCATTGCGGAGGAGATGACATTAGGAGCGGACCACGTTACAACGGGCGCCTCTAACGACATTGAAAGAGCGACCCAGTTGGCGCGCAATATGGTTACGAAGTGGGGCCTTTCAGAACGCATGGGACCATTGTTGTACGACGAAGACGATGGTGAGGTCTTTCTTGGCATGTCCGCCAATTCCAAGCCCAAACTGCATTCTCCTGAAACCTCAAAGGCGATTGATGAAGAAGTGCGGCGCATAGTGGATGAATGTTACTCACAAGCGAGCAAGCTGTTAGAGGACAACTTTGACAAGTTACATACGATGGCAGATGCCTTAATGGAATTCGAAACGCTGTCATCCGAGCAACTCGACGACATTATGGCCGGGGCCAAACCACGTCATCCCTCGGATCTGCCGCCGCCCTCGGGCAGCGCAAGTTCTCCCAAAGGCGAAACGCCGATTGGTGGTCCAGCAGAAGAAAGTTAAAGCCTCATGTTGGCAAGGCAGTGGCTGTGTCGTGACCACCGGCTTACATTCGAGGAACCCGTGATTATGGGGGTGATGAACATCACCCCCGATTCTTTTTCAGACGGTGGAAATTTCTACCAAGCGAGCGATGTGCTGCTGGATCGGGTCGTATGCCAGGCAGAGCAAATGCTCGCTGAAGGCGCTCGAATTCTAGACATTGGCGGTGAATCCAGTCGTCCTGGCGCGACCCCAGTTGAACGCACGGAGGAAATCCGCAGGGTCATCCCGGTAATCGAAGCATTGGCTGGCCTGAACGGTCTCATTTCAGTGGACACTTATCACGTTGAAACGGCTACGGCCGCTGTGGCCGCTGGGGCGCACATCATTAACGATATCAGTGGCGGTGCCGATCCAGCTATGCGGAAGTTGGCTGTGGAGAGCGGTGTCGGCGTGTGCCTGATGCATATGCAGGGCTCGCCCCAGACTATGCAGAAAAATCCCACCTATTCTGATGTTGTTGAAGAAGTCGCTGACTTTCTGGCCCTACGCATACAGTCTTGCGTTGCCGATGGTCTTGCGCCGGAGCAGATTGCCATAGATCCCGGTTTTGGCTTCGGTAAGACACTAACCCACAATCTCCGATTGTTACGATGTCTCCAAAAAGTGCGCATTGCTCAGCATCCGTTGCTCGTGGGGTTGTCGCGCAAGTCCATGTTGGGGACAATTACCGGGAGGCCGGTAGATGAGCGCGATACCGCGAGCGTTGTAGCCGCGGTGCTTGCAGCGCAGAATGGCGCTGACGTCATTCGCGTACATGACGTTGCGAAAACCAACGATGGGTTGCAAGTGCTCAAGGGCGTTGCCTCCGACGGGTAGCGTTAAGACCACGCACACTTCAACAACGGATAACGATGAAGCAAAAGTATTTTGGCACGGACGGCATCCGTGGGCGTGTAGGCGCACACCCAATCACTCCGGAGTTTTGTCTCCGATTGAGTAATGCGGTTGGTAGAGTTTTTACTGTCGATGGACGCAAACCAAAAGTCTTAATCGGTAAAGACACGCGTATCTCGGGTTACATGCTGGAGTCGGTGCTGCAGTCGGGGTTGATCTCGGCCGGCGCCGACGTCAGCTTGCTAGGGCCGATGCCGACCCCTGCTATTGCTTATCTGACGAGAACGCTGCGTGCCGACGCTGCGATCGTAATCAGCGCCTCGCACAATCCTTATTACGACAACGGAATTAAATTTTTCGATGCCCAAGGCAGCAAATTAGATGATGCGACCGAGTTGGCGATTGAGGCTGCAATGGACACCCAGCTGTACTGTGAGGGTTCGGATACTTTGGGCAAAGCGTCACGCATTTCGGATGCGCCAGGTCGTTATGTAGAGTTCTGCAAAGCCGCCGTGCCCGCTGGGCTAAGCTTGCGAGGGTTGCGTCTGGTATTAGATTGCGCTCACGGAGCAACTTATCAGGTGGCGCCACAGGTATTTGCTGAACTGGGTGCCGAAGTGGTTGTGATAGCGGCAGAACCTGATGGCTTCAATATCAATCAAGAATGCGGATCGACCCACACTCAGGCCCTGCAGGAAAAGGTAGTGGCGGAAAAGGCGGACCTAGGCATTGCCTTTGATGGAGATGGGGATCGGGTGGCCATGGTCGATGCCAAGGGTGTTTTGCTTGACGGCGATGAATTGCTGTACATCATTGCCCGAGACCGTCAACGGCGAGAGGTACTGCATGGCGGCGTTGTTGGTACTGTAATGAGCAATCTAGGGTTCGAACAGGCATTGGCGCGGCTCGCCATTCCGTTTAGTCGGGCTAATGTTGGCGATCGAAATATCCTAGCGCAGCTACAACAGCGTGGTTGGCAATTGGGTGGGGAGCCGTCAGGGCATATCCTGACACTGGATCTTGCGACCACGGGTGACGCTATTGTTGCGGCTTTGCAGGTGATTGTGGCTGTTGTTGAACAAGGTGAATCTCTGCAGGCTTTGATCGGGGGTATGGATAAGTTCCCGCAGATATTGCACAACGTCACAGTAGCGGAGCCCGGTAGAGTCTCCAAAGATGAGCGATTATTATCGGCGATAGCCTCACATGAGCAGGAATTGGCCGATCGCGGCCGTATTCTTGTTAGGGCATCTGGGACCGAACCGCTGCTGCGTATCATGGTAGAAGGTCAAGATGAAAAAGAAGTGGGGGCGATAGCTCAGGCGCTGGCTGACCACGCAATGGGCATCGGTGCTCATTAGTGGGGTGAGCGAGCAGTGAACTCGATGCTAGGGACGGCTTGCCGCCTATGTATCATAAAGCCTCGGTAATTATGGCCAACCCAGGTAATTGCCAATTTTGAAGGACGCTGAAGTGTTGCCAATGGGCCCTTCAGGTCAATAGGCGGCGGGCCGCCCTTGGCAACAGGGTGCCCTTGGCAACAGGGTGCCCTTGGCAACCACTGGTGCAGCGTTTACCATTGCGCGCCCAAAATTTCAGACTTGCCATGCGTAAAGCTTTAATTGCAGCAAATTGGAAATGTCACGGTTCGGTGACCATGGTGGACGAATACGCTAATGCGCTGGAACATTCACCAAATGCGGAAGTCGCGGTCTTTCCTCCGGCAGTGTTCTTGGCCCAATACGCCAGCAAAGCGGCGAACCGCTCGGATTGTGGAATTCAGGATCTTGGTGTTGCAGATTCCGGTGCGCATACCGGCGAAATCGCTGGAGGTATGGTTCGAGCAGTAGGAGGCCGTTGGGTAATTATTGGGCATTCCGAGCGTCGTCAGGATCAGATGGAAAGCGATGAACTGATTGCGGAAAAACTTAGCGCCGCGGTAAAAACTGGTTTGCGACCCATTTTGTGCATCGGCGAAACTGAACAACAACGCGACGCCGGAGAGGCGTTGTCGGTGGTTGAACAACAGCTGCGCGCTGCGTTTGCTAAAATAGACGCGTCGCAGATAGGCGCTGGAGCGATTGCTTATGAGCCGATCTGGGCAATTGGTACCGGTCGAACGGCGACGCCGCAGCAAGCTCAAGACATGCATTTAGGTATTCGTGCGGTGTTGCGATCGCTTGATGCCGATGCTGCTTCGGCTACCAGAATTATTTACGGTGGCAGTGTCAAAGCCGAAAATGCTTCGGCGTTATTTTCGCAAGCGGACATCGATGGTGCGTTGGTGGGCGGTGCGTCGTTGCAGTTGGACACATTTACAAGGATCATTGCGGCCGCTGCGTAAGTTGGCCCGGTTTGTGGCCGAATATTGGGATTAAATAATGGGTACTTTAGAATCTGTATTGTTGGTGTTATTGATCGTAGACGCGTTAGCGCTGACGATCCTTGTGCTGCTTCAGCAGGGCAAGGGTGCAGATGTCGGAGCCGCGTTTGGCAGTGGCACCTCTAACACGATGTTTGGTAGCGCCGGTGGCGCATCGTTTATGACCAAGGTCACGACGTGGCTGGCGGTCGGTTTTTTCGTCATTGCGTTTGGGCTTGCGTACACTGCCAAAGAACGGGCAGCGAGCGCGGGACAAATCGGTATTCCGCAAGCGACGGCGCCGTTGGAGGTGCCGACACTTGGAGAGGAGATTCCCGCAGCACCTGCGCCTGAACAAGGAGACGACATCCCGCAGCTTTAGCAGCGGGAAACTTTGCCGAAGTGGTGAAATTGGTAGACACGCTACCTTGAGGGGGTAGTGGGCGTACGCCCGTGCGAGTTCGAGTCTCGCCTTCGGCACCATCTCCAACCCGTCTAGAAATAGCCTTGCAGGTCGTGTACCGCATCCCTATAATTCGCGTCCCTATTGATGCGGGGTGGAGCAGTCTGGTAGCTCGTCGGGCTCATAACCCGAAGGTCGTGGGTTCAAATCCTGCCCCCGCTACCATCTTAGGAAAGCCCCTATCTAGGGGCTTTTTATTACTTGGGCAGAATGCTTGAGTAAGGAGAGGTGCGCTGCAGAGCGCACTGGCGGTTGAAGTCTAAACGTGAACGACTTCTTTGGTTTGGATAGGCCAGTGCGGCGGTAGAGCCGTATGAGGATCTCAAATCAGCTAGGGTCACGTAAAGAAGATGGGCTTAAGGCCCATTTTTTGTGCCAGTAATAAAGGGTCTAGGGGAACGGGCAGCGCCAAAATTTGGCGCGCACCGTCTAACCAGTTTCCTTTAGGCGAGGTTGTAAGTAATTGAATGTTAGGGAGATACAGATAGAAGAACTGATCGCGCCGACGGTTGAATCACTCGGCTGCGAAGTCTGGGGTGTTGAATACCTCAGCCAGGGTAAGTACAGCAAGTTGCTGATCTATATCGATCGAGAAGAAGGTATTGATGTGGATTTGTGCGCGACCGTAAGTAAGCACGTAAGCGACCTGTTAGACGTGGAAGAGCTGATTACCAGCCGTTACACTTTAGAAGTGTCTTCTCCTGGCATGGACAGAGTGCTGTTTAAGGAAAAACACTATACCGACCATGTCGGCGAGCGCGTTGACGTTCGACTAAATTACCCCTTTGAGGGGCGTAAACGAATAACCGGTGTTTTGGCTGGGGTGGAAGATCAAATGGCGATCGTGCAAGAAGCAGAGAATGAATTTCTACTGCCGTTGGAAAATGTTCAAAAGGCACGGTTAGTGCCATCTTTTGATTGAGGCGAATAAATGAGTAAAGAAATACTTTTGGTGGTGGAATCTGTATCGCATGAGAAGGGTGTTTCTAAAGACGTACTGTTTGGCGCAATAGAATCGGCTTTGGCCGTTGCTACAAAGAAACGATACGGCGAACAGGCCGAATTTCGAGTGGCCATTGATCGCGAGAGCGGCGAATATGAAACGTTTCGGACCTGGACGGTAGTCGATTTCGATGAGATCGAGGCGGACGAAGAAGCGGAAGTGAACCCAGAGGCTCAGTATTCGGTCGAGCAAGCGCAGAGCTTCAAACCGGGTGCTGTGCTTGGCGACGTCATTGAAGAGCAGGTTGAGTCTGTTGCGTTTGGTCGCATAGCGGCTCAAACGGCGAAGCAAGTTATCGTTCAGAAGGTCCGAGAGGCAGAACGAGCACAGGTTATCGAAGCCTATGAGTCCCGAGTTAATGAATTGGTCAGCGGCACTGTCAAAAAGTTGGGTCGTGACAGTGTAATTGTGGATCTGGGAAATAACGCCGAAGGTATTCTCACGCGAGAGCACTTGATTCCCAGAGAAATATTTCGGATAGGCGATCGCTTGCGCGCCATGCTCGTGGATATTCGACCCGATAATCGCGGTCCGCAATTGATTTTGTCGCGTACCGCTCGATCCATGTTGGTGGAGTTGTTCAAGGTTGAGGTCCCAGAAATATCCGAAGACGTAATCCAGATTTTAGGCGCAGCTCGCGATCCAGGATCGAGGGCGAAGATCGCGGTGAAAACGAATGATGGCCGTATCGATCCCGTGGGTGCCTGTGTAGGCATGCGCGGATCTAGAGTGCAGGCAGTTTCCGGAGAGTTGGCCGGAGAGCGTATCGATATTGTGCTTTGGGATGATAATCCAGCCCAGTTAACCATTAACGCGATGGCGCCTGCGGAAGTGGCTTCTATCGTTTTGGATGAAGAAACCCATGCGATGGACATTGCGGTTACCGAAGAAAATCTGGCGCAGGCGATTGGTCGCGGAGGCCAAAACGTACGGCTAGCGAGTGATTTATGCGGCTGGTCTCTGAACATCATGACCGAAGAAGAAGCAGCCGAAAAGCTTGAGGCCGAGTCCAGCAAATTCATCTCCGAGTTCATGGAAGCACTATCTGTGGATGAAGGGGTCGCTGTGGTTCTCGTTGAAGAGGGCTTTACGACTCTGGAAGAGATCGCTTATGTCCCTTTAGAGGAGATCATGGCCATCGAAGGATTTGACGAGGAAATCGTCGATGAGCTTCGTAATCGAGCAAAAGATGCCTTGCTGACCCGAGCCATTGCCAGTGAAGAAGCCTTGGGAGATAACAAACCCGCGGCGGATTTGCTAGAAATGGAAGGTATGGATCGCGATTTAGCGTACAAGTTGGCAGCGCACGAACTCGTGACTATGGAAGATCTGGCGGAGCTGGCAGTTCCGGAGTTATTAGAAATTGACCCAGATTTGAGCGATGAGCGGGCGGCGGCATTGATTTTGAAAGCGCGCGAGCCGTGGTTTGCGGAAGCGGCGGAAGCGGCGGCGGAATAAGAAAATGCTGGCCGCAGTGTTGCGAGCCGGCTGGAGTGATCGATGGCAGATGTAACAGTTAAACAACTTGCGGATACAGTGGGCGCACCGGTCGACCGTTTGCTAAAGCAAATGCAGGAAGCGGGTCTAGGCCATAAATCGGAAGGTGACGCTGTAACCGAAGAGCAGAAGCAGGTGCTGTTGGGCTTCCTAAAGCGTAGTCACGGCGACGCTGCAAAACCGGCAGAGAAAATCACTCTAAAGCGTAAGAGCACGGGCACTCTGAAATCGGGCCAGGGCCGCGCCGGCCGCAATGTCACGGTGGAGGTGCGGCGAAAGCGAACCTATGTTAAGCGTGCTGAAATAGAGGCCGCGGAAAAGTCGGCCGTAGAAGAGGATAGCGTTTCTCAAAGCGAACTCGAAGCGAAGCGGATCCGCGATGAGGAAGCGGCGCGCATCCAAGCTGAGGAGGAGGCCCGTCAGGCCGAGCTGCAGCGCAAGGAAGAGACCGAACGCAAAGCCGCTGAAGAACAGCAGCGACTGGAAGAAGAACAACGACTTGAGCGGGAGAGACTGGCAGCGGCACAGCAGCCCGAACCAGCGGCGAAACCGAATGAGCCAGCGGTTTCGGCAGCCGATATCCAAGCGCAGGAGCAATCAGAGCAGCGTGGTGGTAAACGCGGCCGTGGGCGAGAGCGCTCTGGCGGTGGCGCTGGTCGCGGAGATAATCGTCGCCGTGAACTGAGTCTAAAATCCGAACGTCGAACTAAACGACGGCAACCCCAACGCGATACGCCATTGCAGGTCGACCAGCAGGGTGGCGAATTTAAACCTACCGAATTTATTTCGCGAGAAGTGGAAGTTGGCGAAATGATTAGCGTTGGAGAACTGGCGCAGGGTATGGCTGTTAAAGCCGGTGAGGTGATTAAGACGCTCATGGGACTTGGCGTAATGGCGACCATCAATCAGACCATCGACGCGGATACGGCGACTTTGGTGGTTGAAGAGATGGGCCATCGGATTAAGATTGTCAGCGAAGATGTGCTGGAAGAGCAGCTCGAGGCCTCGTTGGTGATTGAGGGGGAGACCGAGGCTCGGGCGCCAGTTGTTACTGTGATGGGTCATGTGGATCATGGCAAAACGTCCCTTCTGGATCATATACGCAATACCCGCGTCACCAGTGGCGAAGCCGGCGGCATTACTCAACACATCGGCGCCTATAGCGTTCCTACGGATAATGGCGACATCACCTTCATCGATACTCCCGGTCACGCGGCATTTACCTCGATGCGTGCTCGGGGAGCGAAGATTACCGACATTGTTATTTTGGTGGTCGCCGCGGACGATGGCGTAATGCCGCAAACGGAAGAAGCCATTCAACACGCGAAGGCAGCAGAAGTGCCGCTGATAGTAGCGATTAATAAGATTGATCTGGAGGGCGCTGACCCCGATCGGGTTACAAACGAACTGGCGTCGAAAGACGTGGTGCCTGAAGACTGGGGCGGCGAAACGCAATTCATAAAAGTGTCTGCAATGACCGGCGAGGGCATCGACGCGTTGCTGGAGGCCATCACCCTCCAGGCCGAGTTGTTGGAAATAGGCGCCATTATCGAGGCGCCGGCGCAGGGTGTGGTGATTGAGTCGCAATTGGATCGTGGTCGCGGTCCTGTAGCCACAGTACTTATCCAGAATGGCACGTTGCGGCAAGGCGATATTGTGATTGCCGGAGAATTTCATGGTCGTGTCCGCGCTATGCTCGATGACAAGGGCACAGCGACTAAGGTCGCGGAACCAGCCCAGCCGGTAGAAGTATTGGGTTTGAATGGCACGCCGGGCGCAGGCGATGAATTCGCGGTTGTCACCGATGAGCGCTCTGCGCGGGAGCTGGCGGAATTTCGTCGTGACAAAACTCAGGAGCGGTTACAAGCCATGCAGCAGGCGGCCAAGCTCGAAAATATGTTCGTCAATATGGCGGAGGGCGAGAAGCGCATTCTCAAGGTGGTTGTTAAAGCCGACGTCCGTGGAAGTTTAGAAGCTATTGTGCAAGCTATGGCAGACATCGGAAACGAGGAAGTGTCAGTGCAGGTACTCGGTTCGGGTGTCGGCGGTATTTCTGAATCCGACGCCACAATGGCGGTCACCTACGGCGCTGCGGTTTTCGGATTTAATGTGCGAGCGGATAAGCGTGCGAAAACGCTGTTGGAGCGCGAGGGCGTTGATCTGCGTTATTACAGTGTTATTTACGAACTTATGGACGATATTAAGGCTGTCCTGTCTGGCATGCTGGCGCCGGAAGTGCGCGAGGAAATCGTTGGAATCGCCGAAGTTCGTGATGTCTTCAAATCCCCGCGTTACGGGCAGATTGCCGGTTGTATGGTGGTTGAGGGCGTTGTCTACCGAAACAAGCCAATACGCGTGTTGCGCGACAACGTCGTGATCTATGAAGGCGAACTGGAGTCGTTGAGAAGATTCAAAGATGATGTGAACGACGTGCGCAACGGCACTGAGTGCGGCATTGGTGTTCGCAACTATAACGATGTTCGTGCTGGCGATTCGATAGAAGTCTTTGACACCAAGGAAATCGCGCGCGAGCTGTAGCTTGCGAGTGCACGCTGGTATGCAGACGTACCTCGTATTGGGCGAGACAAGCTGACATGTCTCGAGAATTGCGTGTCGCCGACTTCGTGCGCGACGAAATTGCCAGAATTTTGCAGACACAGATGCGCGACCCTCGTGTTGGTGCGTTTGTCAGTGTGAGTGATGTTCGCGTGAGCAAGGACCTTTCGTACGCGGAGATTTATGTGTCATCCCTGGACGTGGATTCAGCTGAAAAAAAACAGGAATTGCTAGACGTGCTCAATAAGGCGGCTGGTTTTTTTCGCTCTGAATTAGCCAAGCAACACAAGATGCGCACGACGCCGCGGCCGCGCTTTCACTATGATGAGTTGCTGGAGTCAGGGCCGCGTTTGGAAAAACTCATCGCAGATGCTGTAGCGGAAGATACAACGCGGCCTGACCAGAATGGGTAGAACTCGGCGAGGCAGACAGGTGAATGGCGTGCTGGTGCTGAATAAGTCGGCGGGCATGACGTCAAATGATGCCGTACAGCAAGCAAAACGAATTTATTCGGCTCAGAAGGTAGGTCATACGGGCAGCCTGGATCCGCTGGCCACCGGGGTATTACCGCTTTGTTTTGGCGAAGCGACAAAGTTCTCGCAGTTTTTGCTGGAGTCGGACAAGAAGTACTGCGCCCGGATAAAATTGGGAGTGATGACGGATACTGGCGATGCCGACGGTAAGGTGATCGGCGAAGCCAGCACAGCTGGAATAGACGCTGCTGGAATTGAACAGGCGATCTGTGCCTTTCGCGGTGAGATCAAACAGCAGCCACCAATGTTTTCGGCGCTGAAGCATAATGGGCAGCCTTTGTATAAGCTAGCGCGCCAAGGCATCGCTGTAGAACGTAAATTGCGCGATATCACGGTATTTCGGATCGAAATGACGGAATTTAGTGCAGACGAACTGGTGCTTGAGCTGCATTGCAGCAAAGGCACTTACGTGAGAAGTATTGCAGAAGATCTAGGCAATGCCTTAGGTTGTGGCGCGCATGTCAAGAGCTTGCATCGACGTGCCGCAGGTCCGTACTGCGAACAGGAGATGATCGATCTGGAAGCGTTGTGTCAGATCGAGGATCAGCAGGGCCTAGATGCTCTGCTGCAACCAACGGCTAGTGCTGTAGCGCAATGGCCAGCGGTGAAAATGGTTGAAACAACGGCGCGGTTCGTGCGTCAGGGTCAACCGGTGCAGGTCGCACACGCTCCAGTGAATGGCTGGGTGCAGCTGGTAGAAATAGCCGAGAATACGGACGACCGTTTTCTTGGCGTTGGAGAAATTTTAGCCGATGGACGTGTCGCGCCTCGAAGGTTAGTGGCGCACGACTAGAACGTTGGCTAAAACGACGCGTTGGTACTGTAAATATGCGCGGTTCCATCGCAAATTAATTAGCGTATTAAGGAGACTAAAATGGCGTTAAGTGCCAAGAGTAAAGCGGAAATTGTCAAGGAATACCAACTTGAGGACGGAGACACAGGGTCCCCGGAAGTCCAGGTTGCGTTGCTGACGCATAACATCAACACCTTGCAGGGACATTTCAAGGAGCATCATAAAGATCATCACTCGCGTCGAGGTCTGATCAGAATGGTTAATCAGCGTCGTAAGCTTCTGGACTATTTGAAAAATAAAGACGTCGCTCGGTACAGCGATTTGATTAAGCGTTTAGGGCTGCGTCGTTAACTTCTTATTGAACTAGTGCAAAAAATTTGACCGCACACGAAAGCTGCGGTCTTACTCGGAGAATAAAATTTGAATCCAATAACCAAACAATTTCAGTTTGGCGATCAGCAGGTCTCCATCGAGACCAACAAAATTGCCAAACAAGCGACTGGATCGGTGGTTGTCACCATAGGAAATACTGTTGTTTTGACAACTGTGGTCGGAGCGAAGAGCGCACGGCCGGGGCAAGACTTCTTTCCGCTGACCGTAAACTATCAAGAAAAAACCTACGCGGCCGGAAAAATCCCAGGCGGGTTCTTTCGTCGTGAAGGTCGACCTAGCGAAAAGGAAACGCTGACCTCGCGACTTATCGACCGCCCGATTCGGCCGTTATTCCCGAAAGGGTTCATGAACGAAGTACAGGTGGTTTGTACGGTTGTCTCTACCGACAAGAACCAGGACCCAGATATTGCGGCAATGATTGGCACCTCGGCGGCATTGGCAATTTCGGGTATTCCGTTTGCTGGACCGATTGGTGCCGCGCGGGTGGGCTATGTCGATGGACAATATTTACTCAACCCAGGTTACGATGTGCTCGAAAGTTCAGATCTCAACATGACGGTCGCTGGAACAGCTGGCGCTGTGTTAATGGTCGAGTCCGAAGCTAAAGAATTAACTGAAGACCAGATGTTGGGTGCTGTGCTGTTTGCGCACCAGGAGATGCAAGCGATCATCACAGCGGTATCAGAGCTGGCGAGCGAGGCTGGTAAAGCTGTTTGGGACTGGCAGCCGGAAGCCAAAGATGAAGGCTTGTTTGAGCAGGTTGAAGGCGTAGTGAAAGCTGAACTAGGCGACGCCTATCGCATCAGCGACAAGATGGAGCGTCAAGACCGTGTGCGAGCGCTGCGTGAATCCGCGCTAGCCCAGCTCGCTGGCTCGAACGAAGGCGACCCCAGCGTTGATGATGTTGCCGGAGTGTTTAGTAAAGTTGAAAAAGACTTGGTCCGCCAGCGCGTGTTGAACGGTGAGCCGAGGATAGATGGCCGTGACCTAAGGACCGTTCGACCCATCGAAGTTGAAGTCGGTATATTACCTAAGGCACATGGGTCCGCGCTGTTTACGCGAGGGGAAACCCAGGCCCTCGTGGTTGCCACGTTGGGTACTCTGCGAGATGCGGCGTTGATTGATGCGCTTGAAGGCTCCTACAAAGACACCTTTATGCTTCACTATAATTTTCCACCCTACAGTGTTGGCGAAGCTGGTTTCATGAGCGGGCCGAAGCGACGAGAAATTGGCCATGGCAAGTTAGCGCGTCGTGGGGTCAGTGCGGCACTGCCAAACTCCGAAGAGTTCCCTTACACCATTCGGGTGGTGTCGGAGATTACTGAGTCCAACGGCTCAAGTTCTATGGCGAGTGTTTGTGGAACATCGCTTGCGCTCATGGATGCAGGGGTGCCAGTGAAGGCGCCAGTGGCTGGAGTTGCGATGGGCTTGGTCAAAGAAGGTAATCGCTACGCCGTGCTAACGGATATTCTGGGCGATGAAGATCATCTGGGCGACATGGACTTTAAGGTTGCTGGAACCGCGGTCGGTGTTACAGCACTGCAGATGGACATTAAGATCGATGGCATTACCGAAGAGATTATGGAGGCGGCTCTTGCACAAGCGTTTGAGGCGCGGGTGCATATTCTCGACGAAATGAACAAGGTCATTAGCGCGTCACGGGAGGAGTTATCGGATAACGCTCCAGCGATGGTTACCCTGCATGTGCATCCGGATAAGATCCGCGACATCATCGGTAAGGGCGGAGCAACCATTCGCTCTATCGTCGAGGAGACGGGCGCGGAAGTGGATATCAATGATGATGGTAGCGTGCGCATTTATGCCGAGGATGGCGCGGCAAAAGATGCGGCGGTGAACCGCATTGAGGAAATCACAGCAGAGGCCGAGGTAGGACGTATCTATAAAGGTAAGGTCGAGCGCATTGTAGATTTTGGTGCGTTTGTGAATATCTTGCCTGGCAAGGATGGCTTATTACACATTTCCCAGATCGCTGAGGAGCGCGTCGAGAATGTGACCGACTATCTGTCTGAAGGGCAGGAGGTTGAGGTTGTGGTATTAGACGTCGATCAACGCGGCCGCATTAAGTTGTCGATCAAGGAATTGGCTAACTACCAAGCCCAAGATGCTGACGATTAGATCTTGCGATCATGACCCAAGAGCCGGCGTCAGCCGGCTTTTTTATGCCTGCTTGATGCGGTGTGTGATGAGGTCCTCGACGACGGTCGGGTCGGCCAAAGTTGACGTGTCGCCTAGATTGTCCAATTCATCTGCAGCAATTTTGCGCAATATGCGGCGCATAATTTTCCCGGACCGGGTTTTGGGAAGTCCTGGCGCCCATTGAATAGCGTCTGGTTTCGCGATCGGGCCGATTTCCTTTCGTACCATAGCGATCAGTTCCTCGCGCAAAACTTCAGGCTCCCTATCGTCGCCTTGCATCAACGTAACGTAGGCGTAAATACCCTCGCCTTTTAGATCGTGAGGAAATCCCACCACGGCGGCCTCGGCGACGCTTGGATGCAGCACTAGTGCGCTCTCTACTTCAGCGGTACCGATGCGGTGCCCTGACACATTCATAACGTCGTCGACGCGCCCGGTGATCCAGTAATAGCCGTCTTCGTCGCGTCGCGCGCCGTCACCAGTAAAGTAGTAACCCGTGTAGGTGCTGTAGTAAGTATCGATGACTCGTTGATGGTCGCCATAGACCGAGCGGATCTGGCCTGGCCACGAACCGGTAATCACTAGGTTGCCGGATGCCTCCAGCTCATCAATCAGATTACCTTCTGCGTCCATTAATGCCGGCTTTACGCCGAAGAATGGACGACTTGCAGACCCAGGTTTGAGCGCGGTTGCGCCCGGCAATGGCGTGATCATGATGCCGCCCGTTTCGGTTTGCCACCAGGTGTCGACAATAGGGCAACGCCGCTCACCGACTACCCGATGGTACCAATCCCAGGCCTCTGGGTTAATCGGTTCACCGACGCTACCAAGCAAATGTAGGGAAGCTCTTGAACTGTTGGTGACGAATGCATCACCTTGAGCCATGAGTTGTCTAAGAGCAGTGGGAGCAGTGTAAAAAACGTTTACCCCATGTTTATCGATTACTTGCCAGCAGCGCGATGCATCTGGATAGGTAGGAACACCCTCGAACATAAGTGTGGTAGCGCCGTTGGCCAAGGGTCCGTAAACGATGTAGGAATGACCGGTGATCCAACCGACGTCCGCGGTGCACCAGTAGATATCGCCGTCTTGATAATCAAAAACGTACTTGTGGGTTATTGCGGCATGCAGTAGGTAGCCTGCACTGGAATGCTGTACACCTTTGGGTTTTCCGGTAGATCCCGAGGTATACAGAATGAACAGCGGATCCTCTGCCGCCATGATCTCGGGCTCTGCAGTTGTCGCCTGGGTTGCGGTCAGTTCGCTGTACCAAATATCGCGGGTTGGGTTCCAGGGCACCTCGTTACCGGTGCGCTTGACGGTAATCACGCTGTGTACGCCGGGGCAGTTCATTAATGCTTCATCCACATTTTCTTTGAGCGGCACCGTGCGGCCCCC
>TARA_B100001057_G_scaffold201461_1_pt1 | contig 15246 bp, 20 predicted proteins | sample TARA_B100001057 | Tara Oceans TARA_B100001057 (sample SAMEA2621839) | marine metagenome | biome: marine biome (ENVO:00000447); feature: surface water layer (ENVO:00002042); material: "saline water (ENVO:00002010), including plankton (ENVO:xxxxxxxx)" | depth 5 m
GACGACAAAGAAATTTTTGTTGATATGAGTTTTGCGATAGAAGATGTCTATCTCACATACAAGTCTGTATGTGTACATCTTGAAAAGTGGGTAGGTGGAGAACCAGCAGAACAGGAGAGACTGTATATGCTGAAAGATTTTTTGTATAGAATTATATTAGAGTATAAGTATAGAGAACTGTGATAAATATGTGTAGGGAAACCTATATGTATGGCTGAGTTGATTATTGAGAAGGTGAATGAGGTGTATCTTAAGATCACTTCTGAACCTCATGTAGAATATGAGTTACGAGATCGATTTACTTTTGAGATCGAGAACAAGAAGTTCATGCCGCAGTATCGTAACCGGCATTGGAACGGAGAAATTCATCTATACAATATGAAAACAAAGCGTATCTACTGTGGTCTGTTAGACAAGGTAGTTGCGTTTGCTGAAGGTGCTGGATACAACTATAAGTTTTTAAATAACAAGTTCTACGGACCACCCTTTGAAGTCAATGAACTGATTAGTAAAGGTGGTGTCAAGGACTACATGGAAAGTGTAGCACCTGATATCAAACCCAGAGACTATCAGATTGATGGTGTCTATGATGCATTAAGATACAATCGTAAGTTACTGATCTCTCCTACGGGGTCAGGTAAATCCTTCATGATCTATTCTGTAGTCAGATATCATGTAGCCAAGGGTAGAAAGATTCTATTGGTTGTACCTACTACATCTCTTGTAGAACAGATGTATAAAGACTTTGAATCATACGGATGGGACACCCATAATCATTGTCATCGTATCTACGCAGGAAGAGAACGAGTCAATACTAATGAGGTGACCATTACTACCTGGCAGAGTATCTACGAATTGGATAGGAAGTTCTTTGAACCATACGATGTAGTGATTGGCGACGAGGCGCACCTTTTTAAAAGTAAGTCTCTTATTAGTATCATGGATAAATTACATCATGCTAAGTTTAGATATGGGTTTACTGGTACACTAGACGGCTCACAGACCCATAAGTGGGTGTTAGAGGGACTGTTTGGACCGTCATACAAAGTCACTCAAACCAAGAAGTTACAGGATGAAGGACACCTTGCTACTCTTGATATTCAATGTCTAGTTCTCAAGTACAAACCAAAGAAGTTTGACACCTATGAGGATGAGATACAGTTCCTGATTAGTCATGAGAAGAGGAACAAGTTCATTACTAATCTGGTAACAGACTTGAAGGGGAATAGTCTGGTGTTGTACTCCAGAGTAGAGACTCATGGTGCAATACTTTTCGACTTAATAAATAATAAGGTAAGTGAAGACCGGAAAGTATTCTTTATTCATGGTGGTGTGGATGCCGAGGATAGAGAACAAGTAAGGGAGATTACCGAAAAAGAATCAGACGCTATCATCGTTGCATCTTACGGAACCTTCAGTACCGGTATTAACATCAAGAACCTTCACAACGTAATATTTGCCTCTCCATCAAAATCTAGAGTTAGAAACTTACAGAGTATTGGTAGAGTCCTACGTAAAGGCAAAGATAAGGTTAGTGCAAAACTTTATGATATTGCTGACGATTTAACAATCGGATCAAGAAAGAACTATACACTGAACCATTTTATTGAAAGAGTTAAAATTTATGTTTCTGAACAATTTAACTATGACATTTTTACAATCGACATAAAGGAGTAAACCCTATGATCGAAGACGACTTTTACGCAACAATTAAACTTAAATGTGGTGATGAGATATTCTGTAAGGTAGCAGCATCAGAAGAAGATGATAGAACTATGCTTCTTGTATCAAATCCTATTTGTGTTCAACCAATTAAAACAAGAGGTTCAATCACTGGATACAAGTTTGAACCATGGTTAAAGACTTCACACGAAGATCTTTTTATAATCAATCTAGAAGATGTTCTCACAATGTCTGAATCAGAGAATATTGAAATGATTATGAACTATCAGGACTACATTAGAAAGTCCACACAAGGTAATTTCCAAAAGTTAGATAGGAAGATGGGATACCTAGGAAACGTAAGGGATACTAAAGAAGTTTTGGAGAAGCTTTATAAGTCTTCTTAAATACCTATAATTTAACTATCAAACCGGACAAGCCTAATTCTACATGGTTTTGAGTACCTTGTCAACTGTTGACTATTCTGATATAATAAAGACAACACAAAACATCAATATGCCTAAACCTAGAAATGCTGAACACTATGTGAATAACAAAGAGTTCCTTAATGCTCTTGAGAACTATTTCGCACAAGTAGAGAAAGCAAAGCTTAACGATCAACCGAAACCACAGATCCCTAGGTATATTGGAGAGTGCTTCCTGAAGATTGCAAACCATCTATCTTACAAACCAAACTTTGTCAATTACATGTTCAAAGAGGACATGATCTGTGACGGTATTGAAAACTGTGTAAGATACGTCCATAACTTTAATCCAGAGAAGTCAAAGAACCCCTTTGCATACTTCACTCAAATCATCTATTACGCTTTCTTGAGACGTATCTCACAAGAAAAAAAGCAGCTCGAAATTAAAAACAAGATCCTTGAGAGAACAGACTTCGATGAAGTGTTCGATGCAAATGACCTTGACAGTGGGAACTATTCTGAGTATAATTCCATCAAGGATGCTGTACATCAGAAACTGAGGGGTAACTAATGATTGGACGACTTGATCCTGATGAGTACGAAGATACTTTGGTGAATAAGATTGCACGTGCAGTCAATAATCTGAACTGGGAACCAGGTGATGAGCTCACAGTTGAGATTGGTGGAACTGCAGTCTCAGGTATTGATGTAGGAGAAGTGTATAATAAGAAGTGGCAATCCCCCAAGGGAACACGTAAGTATAATAAGGACGCATTTATTATCATCAAGAACCAGAGTAGAAGGGACTTGAGTAAATCACAACCCATGGAAGAGTTCAAACCACAACACAGATGAAGGTTGCGATTATTACTGATACGCACTACGGTGCCAGGAAGGGTTCTAAACTCTTTCATGATTATTTTGAGAAGTTCTATGATGACGTATTCTTTCCTACCCTAGACAAGGAGGGGATTGATACTGTCATTCACATGGGTGATGCATTTGATAGTCGTAAGGGTATTGAATTCAAATCACTGAAGTGGTCACGACGTGTAGTGTTTGACCGTCTTCAGAAAAGAGGTATCACCATGTATCTGATGGTGGGTAATCATGATGCATATTATAAGAACACAAACGATATCAACTCTAATGACCTCCTGTTAAATGAGTATAATAACATTAAGGTTTATTCTTCTCCTACAGAAGTATCTGTGGGTGGTCTCCCCATTCTATTCATTCCTTGGGTCAATGAACAGAATGAGAAAGAAACCAATCAAGCAATCAAGAAGTCAAAGTGTCGTGTCGCAATGGGACACCTTGAACTCAACGGGTTCACTGCAACCCCAGGCCACATCATGGAGCACGGTCATGACGCAAGAGCCTATAATAAGTTCGAGAAAGTGTTCTCGGGTCACTACCACTCTCGATCCGACAATGGGACCGTGTTCTATCTTGGTAATCCCTATGAAATGTTCTGGAATGATGTCAACGATTCCAGAGGTTTCCATATTTTTGATACTGAGTCCCTGGAACATACACCGGTAAATAATCCTCACCGTCTGTTCTACAAAATCTTTTATGAAGACACTGATCATCAGACGTTCAATACTACAGATTATGAGAACAAGATTGTCAAAGTCATTGTCAAGAAGAAGAGTGATACCAAGAAGTTTGAAAAGTTCATCGACAAACTTTATAGTATTGGTGTTGCTGATCTGAAGATTGTAGAAAATTTCCAACTCATGAATACTGAGGACTTTGAGGCTGAAGAGTCTGAAGACACAATGTCCATTCTCAATCGTTATATTGAGGAATCCGAAACCGAGTTAAATAAAACAGTAATCCAGTCTCTCGTTAGACACATATACCAAGAGGCATGTGAGGTTGTCTGATGTATATCATAACCGTAGAAGGAAAAGAAAAGGAGGGAGCATACTCTGTCGTTGATGACGATGGAGAACAAGTTCTCTATATCTTCTGTGAGGAAGATGATGCAGAAAGATACGCATTACAACTGGAAGAACTTGACTATCCAGAGATGAATGTGTTAGAAGTAGAAGACGAAATAATGATCAAGACCTGTGAGATGCATGACCACAGATATACTGTTATTACAGCTGATGACATTGTGATTCCACCCGACCAAGATGATAACGTTTAAGAAGATTACCTGGCAGAATTTTTTAAGCACAGGCAACCATCCAACAACAGTTGAACTAGATCAAGAACAGACAACCCTGATCATTGGACCCAACGGTTCAGGTAAGTCTACGATCCTTGATGCTCTGACATTTGTTCTCTACGGTAAATCATTCCGTAAAATCAACAAGGCTCAGTTGATTAACTCAACAAATGACAAAGGTTGTCTGGTTGATATCGAATTCGATGTAAACTCTGTCAACTGGAAGATCAAACGTGGAATCAAACCAAACATCTTTAAACTGTATCGCAATGATGAGGAACTAGACCAATCACACTCTGCTCTTGATCAACAGAAGTGGTTAGAACAGAATGTTCTGAAGATGAACTATAAGTCCTTCACACAGATTGTGATTCTTGGTTCATCAACATTTGTACCCTTTATGCAACTCCCTGTAGCATCTCGTAGGGAAGTTGTAGAAGATCTGTTGGACATCAAGATCTTCTCCTCTATGAATGATGTTATCAAGGGTAGGATTAGAAAGATTCGTGAAGAGGTGAAGACTCTAGAACTTAAGAAAGAGAGTCTGAAAGATAAGGTAGAGATGCAAAAGCACTTTATCGATAAGATTGAGAAACAAAGTAAAGGTGATATCCAAGAACGATTGACTAAAATTGAGAAACTGAATAGTAATGTTCAAAAATGTTTTAACGAGAGCACTAAACAAGAAGATCTACTACTTGACCTGAGAAAACAACTCGGTGATGTCGAAGATGCTTCAAGTAGGTTGAGAGAGTTTGGTAATATCAAAGGTAAATTGTCACAGAAAATACAAATTATTGCCAAAGAACATAAATTTTTCACACAAAATACGGTTTGTCCTACCTGTGAACAGGACATTGAAGAGTCGTTTAGGGTAAATAGAATTAGTGACTCCCAATCTAAAGCAGAAGAATTACGAGAGGGATATGAACAACTCCAATCCGCAATTCAAAAAGAAGAATTGAGGGAGTCACAATTCAAACAACTCACTTCGCAAATTTCAGAAACACTTAATGGCATTTCTTCTTTCAATGTACAGATTACTGGTTTTCAACGACAAATCGGGGGTCTTGAATCAGAAATTCAAACTATTACCAGTCAGATCGAGAACCGAAATACTGAACATGAGAAGTTAGATACATTAAGAGCCAGTCTAGATCAGACCTATGATGATCTGGTAAAGCACAAAGATAATATCTCTTACCACGATTTCATCTATAGCCTCCTTAAGGATGGTGGTGTCAAAGCAAAGATTATCAAGAAGTATCTTCCGTTGATCAATCAACAGGTCAACAAGTATCTACAGAAGATGGACTTCTACATTAACTTCAAACTAGATGAGGAGTTCAACGAAACTGTTGAGTCTCCTATTCATGAGGACTTCTCCTATGCATCCTTCAGTGAAGGGGAGAAGATGAGGATTGACTTGTCTCTTCTATTCACCTGGAGGGAAATTGCTCGTGTTAAGAATTCAGTCAACACCAATCTTCTTATCATGGATGAGGTCTTCGACAGTTCTTTGGATGGGTTTGGTACCGATGAGTTCCTTAAAATTATTAGATATATAATTAAGGACGCCAACATCTTTGTGATCAGTCATAAGACTGGAATGGAAGATAAGTTTGAGGATGTTGTGAAGTTTGAAAAACACAAAGGATTCTCAAGAAAACTCTAATGGCTAAGTACGTAAAAATTATCGGTCTTTTTAGTTTCTTTGCCCTTCTGGGAGGAGGTTTAATTCACGGACAATTCCATCCTTATAACAGTGCTATCCCTCACGTACATCCTGAGTCTGGCACGATTCATGTACATTAATTTAACATTTGTTTCATTTTCACAAATGTTAGTAAAGTAACACAAAGTGGACTATATAATACGTGAATGGAGATCGTTATGAAAGACCTTTTATCACGGAACGAACTAGCATCCTGGAAGTGGGATGAAAAACAAATTAGCAAAGAGTCTACAGATCAAGTTACAGATTACTTCCAATGTATTTCCGATTGTGAAATCATAGACAGCACTGCAAGGAGGTTTTGCCGTCACATTCTTACTGAAAACTAAGTAAATCCTACAAGGAGAAAGCTGACTAAAGACCCTCGGTGTAAAAACCGAGGGTTTAGTTTTAGATCCATGAATTCCAATAAAGATAACTCCAGGTTTTATTTGGTGGTTCATACGTTTCCCACATAGGAGTATCTGAGTTACAAGCTTTCAATGCATCAGTAGTCATGTTTGGTGTCTTCATTGCCCATACAGCTTCTCTTTCAATTCTCACCACTGTAGGATCATAGCCATATCGGGCAAAAGTTTCTTGAGTGATGTGGGGTGGTATAACTTCGTGACTAAGAATCCCCACGATATCTGAATTAGCAATTGAACCAGCCATACAGTCTTGAGCAACATGCCAACCTTCATGACGTAAGATAGTGAGGAAGGATAGTTGATCTTTTACAAATCCGATGTTAATAAAAATTTTGTTCCTGTCAGAGTAATATAGACCACGATACTCATTCATAAAGTATTGTGGTATGGCTCTATAGACTTTTACTTCTAAATCTTCTAGGTGCTCTAAGATTTCTTTTGTTTCTCCACTGTAATTTTCTGACCTGACACGATAGATGCCCTCATTACAATGACCTAGTTTCATACACTGCATGGCTTCGCGAGTATAAAACACATCGTCATCTATTTTTTGATGAGCAGAGATTGGTGTTGATAATACGATTGATGCAAATAGTGTCGATAGTAGTTTTTTCACATTGGATTCCTATATAATGGACAGTTGGAGAACTGGCTGGTCCGTCTCCTGTAAGCGTTCATATGGTTGTATTATACTCATATCGAGACCATCATACCACATGATCAACTACGAAATCAAGTCACAACTCGCCAAGCTCCTTGCCACAGAGGACATCGTTGTTGAAAATTGTTCAGTAGAAACGGCACAGTTCGATGTGGAACGACGTGTCCTGACACTTCCAATGTGGAAGTTGGCGTCTAATGATGTTTATGATTTGCTTGTTGGTCATGAAGTTGGCCATGCTCTTTACACTCCTAATGATTGGTCATGGGAAGATCGTGTCCCTAAACAGTTTGTCAATGTGACAGAAGATGCACGGATCGAGAAACTGATGAAACGTCGGTATCCTGGTTTGAGTAAAGACTTCTATACCGGTTACAAAGAACTTGCTGAAGAAGACTTCTTCGGTCTTGAAGATCAGAATATTGGTGAGATGAATTTGGCTGACCGTGCCAACCTTATCTTCAAGATTGGTAAGTTCGTTGATGTTCCAGTCTTCAATCAAAAGGAACAAGAGATCATCGACATGATGGGTGAAACTGAAACATTCGGTGACGCCGTGATGGTTGCCGAAGTTCTCTACAAGTATTGTGAAGATCAGCACAACAAAGATAAGGTTGCTGATATCCCCGAACAAGGAAACAAGCCTGGTCCTAGTGGTGGAGAGTCACAACCACAAGCAAGTGATGAGGATGGTGATGAAGAAGGTTCATCCATGGAGGGTGAGACTGAGACTTCTGGCCAGACAAGTCAAGCACAAACTGAGATGCCCAAGCCACTTGAGGTTCAAACTGATGAAACATTTGAACAGAGTACGCAAGAATTTAATGGTGATATTACTAGAGGTGGCAGACCTTGTGAATATATTGAGGTTCCTAAGATCAATATTTCCAAGATTGTTATTTCTAATAAGAAGGTTCATGATGAACTTGATGAATCGTGGTACGAACAAGGGAATCCCAAGCCTTACTATTGTTCCTACACAGAAGAGACACGGACTGATAAACCAAGGGAATTCACTCTGGCTGATAATCAGTATATCAAATTCAAGAAGTCTGCAACCAAAGAAGTAAATTATCTTGTAAAAGAATTTGAGTGTAAGAAGTCTGCTGATGCATACTCTAGATCTTTCAGTTCCAAAACTGGTACCCTTGATTGTACCAAACTACACACCTACAAGTACAACGAAGATCTGTTTAAGAAGGTCAATGTAATTCCTGATGGTAAGAACCACGGTCTTATCTTTATCCTTGACTGGTCAGGATCGATGAGTGATTGTCTTCTTGACACACTCAAACAACTCTACAATCTTGTTTGGTTCTGTAGTAAGGTTAACATTCCATTTGATGTCTACGCATTTACTAATAGTTACCTAAAGGATTCAAATCCTTATCATCAAAGGTGGGAAGATTCTGAGATTCAAGACTGTGTTGAGAGTCAGTTTATGATTCATCCTGACTTCAGTCTCATGCATTTTCTGACAAGTGATGTGAACAAGAAGACACTTGATAAACAACTTCTGAGTCTCTGGAGAGTTGCTTATGCCATGACAAGGTGGGCACCATATACCTTCCCTGGTCAATACACATTGTCTGGAACACCATTGAACGAGGCAATCATCTGTCTCCATGAGTTGATCCCTCAATTCCAAAAGAAGAACAAGGTTCAAAAGATTAATACTATTGTCTTGACCGATGGTGAGGCAAACGTTCTTCCTTACTTTAAGAAGAATGATTACTACGATGACAATCGTATGGGAACATCTCGTATCTACGCTGGTGACTTTGTTCGTAATCGTAAGACAGGTCACACCTATCAAGTACAACATGAGTTCTGGAAGTTCACTGAGATTTTGTTGGATAACCTTAAACAAACATTCCCTAATGTAAACACTATTGGTATTCGTATTGCTAACAACTCTGACTTCAAGGGATTTGTTCGTCGTTACAAAGGACATGTAGCAGATGATGTCTACAAGAAGATCCGTAAGGATAAGTTTGTTGCACTTAATTCTGCCGGATATACATCATACTTTGGTATGTTGACCTCTGCACTTAACAATGAAACCGAGTTTGAGGTTGAGGAAGGTGCATCCAAGGCCAAGATCAAGTCCGCCTTTGTTAAGAATCTTAACTCTAAGTCTCTAAATAGAAAGGTATTGAGTCAGTTTGTTGATATCATCAGCTGACCACTTGAGAAACCGTCACAACCGACCGTTTACCCGGTCGGTTTTGTCCTATACTATCGTTATTGAAAAACACATCACACATGACACTCTCTACTGAGTATATTGTTTCCTCTCTCACAAACTTGTACGGATCAGAAGTAGTAACCGCTGATGTCCGGGCCTGGTGTGCAATGAATGACACCACATACAACACCGTTACCCGTAAGCTTGATTCTTACAAGGTCGGTCGTGGCAAGTGGAACCTGACCGTTCAAGAGAAGTTGGAACAAGATTATAAGTCCCCTGCAGCACTTCCTGCAATCGAGCAAAACCTTATTCCCGTAAAAGATGATACCTTCGTCAGCTTTGGTAACTTCACAGATATTAAGAAGATTATTAAGTCCGGTCTATTCTATCCTTCATTCATTACAGGCCTTTCTGGTAATGGTAAGACCTTCTTGGTTGAACAGGCTTGTGCAATCCTCAAACGCGAACTGATTCGTGTCAACATTACCATCGAAACTGACGAAGATGATCTTATTGGTGGCTTCCGTCTGGTTAACGGTGAGACTGTTTGGCATAATGGTCCAGTCATCGAGGCTCTTGAACGTGGAGCAGTACTTCTTCTAGACGAGGTTGATCTGGCTTCTAATAAGATTCTGTGTCTTCAGTCTATCCTTGAGGGTAAGGGTGTCTTCCTCAAGAAGATCGGTAGGTTCGTCAAACCCAAAGATGGTTTCAATGTCATCGCCACTGCCAACACCAAGGGTAAGGGATCTGAAGATGGTAGGTTCATCGGCACCAACGTTTTGAACGAGGCATTCCTTGAGCGTTTCGCCGTCACCTTTGAACAGTCCTATCCGACTCCTAAGACAGAGGTTCAGATCCTGTCATCCCTGTGTCAAGACAAGGCCTTCTGTAAGCATCTGGTTGACTGGGCTGACATTATCCGTAAGACCTTCTTTGATGGTGGTATTGATGAAGTAATCTCAACCCGTCGATTGGTCCATATCGTTCGTGCGTATTCTATCTTTGATAATAAGGCCAAGGCACTTGAAGTTTGTATCAATCGATTTGATGATGAGACCAAGGCTGCATTCATCGAACTTTATGATAAAGTGGATGAAGACTTCATAATGATTGACAAGGAGGCTGATAGTTGATAGAATGAACTCATGGTCCTTATTGTATGATTACATGAATGAACTACCTGAGGAGGGGTTTGAATGGACTCCCCTCCCCGGTGAATCTACCGGTTCAATTGATTTGAATATTAACAACACTAATGGTTTTTGGAAATATGAAGAGGATTTAATCCTTAAAGAAGTACGTGACTATCTGAGTGGAACGTACAGAGCACATTACGCAAACGACAACAAAACTCAGACACTAGACTTAATTGGAAGTATTGGTGACGCAGAACCATTCTGTCGATCCAATGCTATCAAATACTTGTCACGGTTTGGTAAGAAGAATGGTAAGTCTAAACTTGACATTCTCAAGGCCATCCACTATTGTATCCTCCTGTATCACTTCTCTGGTATCACTAAGCAACCAAAAGATAATTATGAAACTTTCTGAATCAACCGTAAGTCTCCTGAAAAACTTCTCTTCTATCAACCAGTCTATCTTGTTCAAGGAGGGTCAGAAGCTCCGAAGTATTTCGGTCATGAAGAACATCCTGGTTGAAGCCAATGTGTCTGAGGAGTTCCCTAAGGACTTCGGTATCTATGACCTGAACCAGTTCTTGAACGGTCTGTCTCTTCACTCTTCACCTGATTTGGACTTTGGTAACGATCAGTATGTGGTTATTAAGGAAGGTCGTTCTCGTTCCAAGTATTTCTTTGCAGATCCGTCTGTGATTGTTGCACCTCCAGAGAAAGAGATTACTCTTCCCACTGAAGATGTGTGTTTCCAACTGACCAGTCAACAACTGGAGAAACTGAAGAAGGCTGCATCTGTCTATCAACTCCCAGACATCTCCGTGATGGGTGAAAATGGTGTGATCAAACTGGTCGCCCGTGACAAGAAGAACGATACTTCTAATGACTTCTCTATTGTTGTTGGTGAGACTGACTCCGAGTTCATCTTTAACTTCAAGGAAGAAAACCTGAAGATTGTTCCTGGTAACTATGATGTAGTTGTGTCAGAGAAACTGTTGTCACGTTTCCAGAACCAGAATATCGATGTTACTTATTACATTGCCCTAGAGCCTGACTCCACATTCGGATGAGACACATACTCTTCACACTGAAGGGTTGTCCATATGATTTGTTAGATGACGAGGCACACATAAGGAATGTTATTTCTCATGCTGCCTCGATTGCAAAAAGTACACTACTTGATGTTTCATCCCACAAGTTTTATCCTCATGGAGTAACGGCTGTTGCTCTTCTAGCAGAGTCTCATATCTCAATTCATACATGGCCAGAGAATGGTATGGCACTATGTGATGTGTTTACGTGTGGAGATCACACAGAACCCAGAGCTGCTGCAACTTACATGTATGATATTATGAAAGCAACAGATATCGTATCCGAAATCTTTCAGAGACCTTTGAAATGACTAAAGTTGATGTACCAATGAGAATAACTGGTAGTATCCTAGTGATTACTGCATATTTTGTTGTTCTCCATATCAATATAACTATTGGAGTGATGCTTCACTTTTTTGCTGATATGATTTCAGTTCCTTACTTTATAAGGACAAAATCTTGGGATGTTGTTATAATGCTTGTGTTCCTACTGGCAATCAGTTTTAGCAAACTAATATGAATATTTTTGTTACCAGTGAAAGTCCAATTGAGTCTGCCAGGGTTCTCCCTGACAAACACATTGTCAAGATGCCACTAGAGACCTGTCAGATGCTCTCTATCGTCTGCTCAGACAAGTGGGGTCATGGGTTTGGTGAACTCCACCGTCAAGACGGTCAACCATACAAGACGGAGAAAGGTGCCTTCCGTAACCACCCTTGTACTATCTGGGCAAACACATTTGTAATGAACTGGCGGTGGCTCCTTACCCACGGTCTTGCAATGTGTGATGAGTACGAACTACGGTATAACAAAGTACACACCTGTCGTAAGACATTGGAGGAGGCTCGTGTTATACTACCTACAGGAGACCCTACAGGAAGATCTGGTAAAGGTCCGACACCCTTTATCTTTGCTGGTCCTGACGAGTTTAAGTTGGATACAACAATTTCCATCTTTGACAAGTACAAGATGTATATTGCATCTAAACCTTGGGTGAAGGACAACTACCTTCGTATCCCTGATCGTAAACCTGATTGGATTTGATAATGAGTCGTAATGAATTTGTCTGGGTTGAGTCTTACCGACCCCAGACTATTGATGAATGTATTCTTCCTTCGGGGATTAAAGATACGTTCAAACAATTTGTACAGAAGGGTGAGGTTCCTAATCTCCTTCTATCTGGTCCTCCTGGTTGTGGTAAGACGACAGTGGCCAAAGCACTTTGTCATGAACTTGGAGTAGATTTCTATGTCATTAACGGATCCGATGAAGGACGATTCCTGGATACTGTCAGAAACAATGCGAAGAATTTCGCTTCGACCGTCTCGCTTTCGTCAGATTCTAAACACAAAGTCATCATCATTGACGAAGCTGACAACACAACCCCAGATGTTCAACTCTGCCTACGGGCGTTTACTGAGGAGTTCATTGGCAATTGCAGATTCATCTTTACCTGTAACTACAAGAACAAAATCATTGCCCCCCTCCATTCCCGTTGCGCCGTCATTGACTTCGCCATCAAAGGAAAGGAACGGCAGGAGGTTGCCGGACTCTTCTTCAAACGTCTCCAAGAAATCTTGGCTGCAGAAAGTATTGAATATGATAACAAGGTCTTGGTAGAACTTATTCAGAAACACTTTCCTGATTGGAGACGTGTTCTGAATGAGTTACAAAGATATTCAGTCAGTGGTAAGATTGACACAGGTATCCTTGCAGCATTTAGTAATGTCAAAACTGATGAACTCTTTAGAAACCTTAAGGAGAAAGACTTCTCAAAGGTACGTAAGTGGGTGGTCGATAATCTTGACAACGATCCTAATGTATTGCTTCGTAGTGTTTACGATGCTGTATATACAAAACTGGATGGTGCAGGGATTGCTGCTGCTGTTCTCATTATTGCTAAGTACCAGTATCAGAGTTCTTTCGTCGCGGACCAAGAAATAAACATGTTGGCATGTCTTACTGAAATCATGGTGGAGTGTAACTTTAAATGACTAGGTGGATTAAAAATGAAGATGGATCAATCAAATCATTTGAAGAATTTGAAAAAGAAGAATTTAAAAAATCTCATTATAGAAAATGGGATAGTTTTAAAAAAAGACATGTTTGGATTGAATACGGATCAGAACAACACAATAGAATATTAGAGAATAAACCAAAAGGAAAAAAAGTTGAAAGTCCATCAATTCAAGTTTCTCAGGACATTGCTTCAAGATGGTATCACAGTAATGAATGGAAAAAAGTAAGAAGTGAACACATAAGATCTGTTTATGAACGTAATGGGACCAGAAGGTGTAATCAATGCGGTGTTGAAGGAAAGGATATCAGAATGCATGTAGATCACATTTATCCAGTAAGGAAGTTTTGGTCAATGCGTTTAGATTTAAACAATCTTCAAGACTTATGTAGTAATTGTAATAGAGAAAAGGGAAATTTTGTGGACGATATGATTCCTGAGAGAAGACTTATTCGTAAAAATGGACAATGGGTTGTTCTTGAAGTTAAACAAGAATCTTTTGTTTGTCCTGATTGGTTGAAAGATAAAACTCCTTTTGACTGGAAAGAACAAGAAAAACCAAAAACACTAAAACCAGAAATTATTGATATAAAAAAACTTAAAAAGTAATGAATATCCAAATTGAGTTATCCAAGGATGTAGAATACAAGGGTGAGAAGCTTGGTAAATATATCTGGAACCTAGAAGAAAGCAACAATCATGTGACTGGGTTCTGTGATACACTCGAAGAGTGTTTTGTTGAAATTATGAGGTTCAAAAATGTTGAAACAAATTAAATCACATTGGTACTATGTGTTCTGGGGCATTGCAACTGTCTCAGTGGTGGCGGGGCAAGTGTATGTTGGGTCTGGATATAGGGAGATGGTAAACGAAGTTCGTATTGCCAGAGAGAGTACAACAGAGTTTGTAGAGGAGATGACGGGGTGGATGCCCTGGGTCAATTTTGATTAAGAAACAGAACATCTACACGACTGTAGAAAATCAACTGGGACGGAACAATGCGTTCTGTGATTATCCCGGTAAAATGATGACCGTTGGTACACTAGCCATTGCACTTTATTGGTTGACAATGATAGGTATGACGGTCTATGGTATTCACTATCACTCTAATTTAAATCATGGAAGTCAAAGTATTACGAATGAACACAGGTGAAGAGATCATCTACACCCAGATCAATGAGACTGATGAGTATGTCGAAGTGGAGAATGCACTGGTAGCACTTCCTAATGCACAAGGTCAAATTGGATTTTCTCCCTGGTCTTATCTCTCCGCAGATGACGCTACAATCAAAATCTCTAGGGATTATATTGTCTACATCATCGAAGCCAAAGACATGGTTGTAGAGAACTACAAGAAGATTTTCTCTAAGATTGAAACCCCAAGCAAGAAGTTGATTCTTTGATATGGAACTTAAGGATTGGTTGAATTCTATTAACTTTAATAAGGAGAATCTTATTGAAGAAGACTCTACCCTTGTCAAGGAGTATCCACCCTTTATTGTCAACAAGTGTCTGTCAGGTCACTTGGATTGTGTGTTGTTTGCTAACGAAATGAACCGGTATCATTTCCTGGATAAGGACATGCAATATAATTTTTATCTAAATATATTGAGAAAGAGGAAGAGATTTTCTCCTTGGTTACGTAAGGAGAAGATATCAGACATAGAGTATGTCAAACAATACTATGGTTATAGTAACGAGAAAGCATCTCAAGTTCTGAAAATCTTATCTGATGA
>TARA_B100001057_G_scaffold490217_1_pt1 | contig 15242 bp, 9 predicted proteins | sample TARA_B100001057 | Tara Oceans TARA_B100001057 (sample SAMEA2621839) | marine metagenome | biome: marine biome (ENVO:00000447); feature: surface water layer (ENVO:00002042); material: "saline water (ENVO:00002010), including plankton (ENVO:xxxxxxxx)" | depth 5 m
TTTCTGAAATCATAAGGGCGCATCGCAGAAGGTCGAATACTCTTCACATTCCAAACATGATACAACTCATGGGAGGATACACCTAGAAGCTCTGAGTATAGCCTTTTAAATACGTCATAAGCTGGCCCTAATGCAATTACTGTGCTATTCAGATGTTCAACACCGTGGTATGCCTTAAATGGAGGAGTATGGATTAAAAAATGAAATTCTTTTGAAGGGAACTCACCAAAATCCTCAATTTGCCTGGCTGTAAACCTTTCGAAGTCATGGATTAATTTATCCCAGGGGACATCTTTAAGCTCATTAAACCAAATATTGAATAAAATTCCTTTAACCCGATAGCTTTTTTTCAAAAGTGAATCAGAGCATATAAAGGGTGAATCAAATAATTCATCAAATGAATTTGCTGTGAGTTTTTTTCCGAAAACCTTCAGGCTAGTCGCAATATTCCATTCTTCGTGAATATCCAAGTCAATTTCTATTAAATGGTCGAGGGATTCATTTGTGTAGATGAAACAATTCACAGGATTGACATAAAGTAAGTCATCACTAACGTAGGTTGAACCAGCATTTAGCTCGTTGCTATAATATTGATATTTTACGCTAAGGGATTTTGATTTACCAGCATCTATTAACCAGGAGTCCTTTGAGTTTTTAACAAAGGGGACTAGCTGATTTTTTTCATTAAATACTTTTAAACCGCGTATGTTTTTTGCAAAATTAGCGATCTCATACCTTCCAGGTCTCCATGAAGGAAGGCATATTTCAATTTGTTCCTGGTTTACATCAAAATTGCAGTCTATATGCAGATATTGCTCATGAGGCTTTGGAATAGATAAATGAAAATTCATACCTGTATTCTTCTTCATTTTAGACATACATCTCTTCTCTCAAATTCATAACTTTTGAATCTTTAAGATAATCGTCATAAGTCATCATTTTATCGATTGTCCCAGTTGGGGTGATTTCAACAATTCTCGTAGCAACAGTATTCATAAGTTCATGGTCATGCGAGGTAAACAATAGCGTTCCTCTGTATTCTGCCATTGCATTGTTTAAGGCGGTTATCGATTCAAGATCCAAATGGTTGGTGGGCTCATCCATCAAAATCAAATTTCCTTTAGCTAGCATCATTTTTGAGAGCATACATCGAACCTTTTCTCCTCCCGATAAAACAGTTGCTGATTTCATCGCTTCTTCTCCGGTGAATAGCATTCGTCCTAAAAATGTTCTTAAATAAACGTCTTCCTTTTCTTCATCAGATTCTGCGAATTGTCTAAGCCAATCAATAAGAGACTCTTTAGATTCGAAGTAACTTGAGTTATCATTCGGTAAGTATGCGCTTTTAATAGTGGTGCCAAAAGTGAATTCTCCAGCATCTGGTGATAATGTACCATTTAAAATTTCAAAAAAGCTGGTCAGTGCCATTGAATTTTTTGAAACAAAAGCAATTCGGTCTCCTTTATTTACAATTAAATTGATGTCCTTGAACAAAACCCCATCTGCAGAGCTTTTGCTTAATCCAGAAATTGAAAGGATTTGATTTCCTGCGTCTCTTTCTTGATGGAAAGTAATGCCCGGATATTTTCTTGAAGACGGTTTTATTTCTTCTAAATCAAGGTTGTCTAGCATTTTTCTTCTGCTTGTCGCTTGTTTAGATTTGGCGGCATTGGCGGCAAATCTCGAAATAAATTCCATGAGCTCTTTTTTCTTTTCTTCTGCCTTTTTATTCTTATCTGCACGTTGTCTTAAAGCAAGTTGTGAGGATTGATACCAAAATGAATAATTCCCAGTAAAAAGATTGATTTTAGAAAAGTCAATATCACAAACATGCGTACATACTGTATCTAAAAAATGTCTGTCGTGAGAAACGACAATAACCGTATTTTTAAATTCGAACAGAAATTCTTCTAGCCAAGCAATTGTTCTTATATCAAGATCATTGGTTGGTTCATCTAATATGAGTACATCCGGATTGCCAAAAAGAGCTTGAGCCAATAAAACCCTTACCTTAAGGTCGCTTGCAAGCTCCTCCATAAGAAGGTAGTGTTTGCTTTCATCGATTCCTAAATTACTGAGTAGGGCGGCGGCATCCGTTTCCGCGTTCCAACCCTCAAGATCTGCAAATTCTGCCTCAAGCTCACCTGTGCGCATTCCGTCCGCTTCACTAAAATCGGGTTTGGCATATATGGCGTCTTTTTCAACCATTATTTCATATAAGCGCTTGTGACCCATAATTACTGTTTGAAGAACGGTTTCTTTATCAAATTCGAAATGGTTCTGCTTCAGCACGGCCATTCGTTTGCCTGGCTCAAGATTCACTAGTCCGGTTGTTGGATCTTGATCTCCTGTTAGAATTTTGAGGAAAGTAGATTTACCAGCACCATTGGCACCAATGACACCATAACAATTTCCATTTACAAATTTTAAATTCACATCATCAAAAAGGACTCGTTTTCCGAATTGGAGCGAAAGATTCTGTACACTTAGCATTGAAAGTTTTTTTTGCAAAGGTACGTATTTCTCTTATTCCTTTGAACAGGTATATATGAATGCCGGAGGTATGTTCAGAAGACATGACTTTATCTTCACTGATGAAAACACCTTTTCTAGCATTTTTTGGGATTGCAATGTATATTGGAATTGAACGTATTTTCCACTTTTGGATAGCGAGTCGCTCGCAGAGAGGACGATTCTTTTTCTGAGAAATGAAGGCAAAACGGCCAAGGGTAAGGAGGAGATAATTACATCTGCCTCATATAATTTTAGTTGCTTTAAATAAAGAGATAAATTTGTGGCGGATCCATTAATTAATGTCAATCTTGGGTCATTAAATCGTTGCTTAAGATTGTCGTAAAAGGCTTTATTAATCTCGATAACGATTAGCTTTGACTTAGGGCCGATCAATTCAAGTAATTTTTTGGTAAAAACCCCTGTCCCTGGACCAAATTCAACAACAACATTCGCTTCAGATAGGGAAAGGTTACCCATCATTTTTTTTGTGAGATATTTGGAGCTCGGTGCAATAGCTCCCACTTGATTATTTTTATTTAAAAATTCTTTAAGAAATGAGGAGCTTTTCAAGTGTTTAGTTCATATTAAATTTTCCGTCTCTCACCACACCGATGACCTTACCTTTAAGTTTTGATAAATCAAAAGGCGAGTATTTCTTATCCTTGCTTGAAAGGGTACTCGCATCGAAATTTTCATTGGGGTCAAATATAGTAATATCTGCAACGCTATTTTTTTCAATTGGACGCGTTGTGATTCCAATAATATTTGCGGGTCTATCAGACAAAATAGAAATCAGCTCATTTAATTTCAGTTGGGTATTGGTATTCATTGCGGAAAAAAGAGTTTGTACATGTGGTGCACCGAATGTGGCATTTTCGAAATCCACTTCTTTTTCATCCTCATCCGTAGGTCTATGATTAGATACAACACAGTCGATAGCTCCTTCAGACAGCGATTTGACAAGAGACTTTGTGTCTTTTTTGTTTCTCAATGGAGGTAATGTTTTAAACCTCGTATTAAATTCTAACACTTCGGATTCGTCAAAGCACAAGTTCATTACATGCGCTTCGGCAGTAACACTCAGCCCCTTTTTCTTTGCTTTTGCAATCAATGTAGCCCCATGCTGCGTGGATACTCCGCTGATATGTAGGCTACCTCCGCTGTACTCTAATACTCTAAGATGTCTCTCAATTTCGATGATTTCTGAAATAATCGGATCACCTTTGAGTCCTGTTTTGAGCGAAGCTTCACCTTCGTTTACTTGGATGTTTTTGGAAAGTGATGAATTCCCCAAGCTAACTACTATTTTTCCTTCAAAATTTTGCGCATACATTAGCGCATTACTTAGTACCGCGGCGTCAGTGGATAAACGGTCATCTGTAAAAAGAGCTGCACCAGCTATTTGCATGTCATATAGTTCTGCCAATTCTTTGCCTTCCATTTGCTTAGATAAACATCCCATAGGAATTACACCAGTCAAATTTTTTGCAGCCTTGCGATATAATGAATCAATGGAAATCCTTTGATCCATCACAGGTGTAGTAGATGGGAGCACACCGACTCGAGTAAACCCTCCTTTAGCTGCTTTTTCTAGACCTGATTCCAAGGTTTCCTTGTACTCCTGTCCGGGGTCGCAAAAATGTGCTTTTAGGTCGATCCAACCCTTCGAAACGTGTAGGTCTGAGGATTGAATAATTGTATATTTTTTGTCTTCTTTTATTTGATCCTTTATTTCAACAATTTGACCTTTTTCGATAAGAATGTCTTTTTGTTCATTGTTAAAACTAGAGGATGGATCTATGATTTTAGCCTGCTTTAGTAGTATTTTCATGACTTGTTTTTCCAGAATTTAGCAATTAAAATTTCGCAAAATATTGCCATAATCGTAATAAAGATACAAATACGCCAATACTCTTCAGTGTGATTTAATTTTATTTTCGCAACATCAGTTTTTTCATTAAATAGCTGACTATTTAGGTTTTTAATCCCCTTTGCTGCAAGCTTTGTCGTCATTTCTTCTGTGGTGATTAGCTTAACAGAAGATTCTTTGCGATTAAAGTTGAGCGCCAGCATTTTTAGGGTATCCCTTTGTTTTAGAGCAAAATTCCCTTGACTTAAGTATTCCATTGCTTCTATTCCTGATATATCGATGTAGTTGTAAGCATCCTTTTGAATGGTTTTTGGAATAAAATCTGTTTTATTATTTTGAAGTTTTACTAGTCCATCATTCAAAGGATCAGTCTCGAAGGAGATTAGCTTATCCTGCCCAATAAAATGATAGGGGATATTTTCACTCCCGGCCATTTCCGCAATTCTTATACATAGAACGGGGAAAAGTGTGTTTTGTACAATGTCTGAACAGTTTTCTTTCAAAGAAGAATAGAGTGCAAATGATTGTTGATCAAGTGACCTGTAGAGCACAGGGCTTCCATCTCTAAGCCGAAGCAGAGCTATTGCTGAGGTATTGTTTGAATTTGTTTTGTGGATAAAACGGAAATTAGGTAAGTTCAAGCTCGTCTGCTCGTTTTTTTCGAAAACACCTTCAAAGGTTGGGTCTCGTAATTCAATCGAATTGGCTTTAAGAGTTATTTTTTCCGAAGCTTTTACCTCGGGAAGTTCTAATTCGAAGAATAACTGATTCAGTGCCCGAATTTCTATGTCATCAGAGGGTAGAATCAATATATTACCCCCATTTCGTTTGAATTTAAGTAGATCAGCGCTGAGTCCTGTAGAAATGGTTGATATACCATTTAGGATAATTAGCCTCTTATTGTAAAAGGAAGATTGATTGACTTTGGTTATTGGAGTTTCTGTAACGTCAAAATAAGACTCGGTTCCGTAGGCTTTCGCTACACGTTCATTTGCGTCTTTTCCGTTAATAATTAAAATTTCCCGCTTTGCGGTGGTTTGATAGCTGAAAAAGAATTCATCATCCCAATACATCATTTGATCGCGCAGTTCGATTTTTCCTTTGGAAATCCCTTCGGGTTGAACTGGTATATTCACAGAGTTGACTGAATTGCTGCTTCCGTTGACATTCATAAAGATGTCTTTTGAAAAGTCATTGACAGTTAAGGTAAGTTCCAAGTTGACAATGTCCTCAGGGCTATCATTATTTAGTCTGAAGAAAACTTCATTCTCTTCTGATGCTCGATGCGTTTTCTTTTTGAACCAGAGAGAATCAATGTAACAGTTTTCTGCTTTTTGAGGTTTGAACTGCCATAGGTTTATATTGGAAATGCTATCTGCTTTGATTGCATCTAGTTTGAAGAATTCGCTTTGAAAGTCGCTCAAAAATAACAGCTCATAGCGTTTGGCTTTTTGGTCTCGCTTGTCTATTTTTTGCTTCGTTTCCTGCGCCCAGTTGAAGATTGAGTTGAAATCCCTCTGGATTGGGACGTATTTGATGAGGTCGATTTCTTCAAGTGCACTTTTGGCATCTACGACGCGCTGTTGAACGGCACTAAGCGCATTTGTACTAATAATGTAACGTTGATTATTTGGGTATGAATTGATGAGCTGTTTAGCAGTCTCTTTGGATTCAGAAAGAAGCTCGCCTTCGGTTCCTTTTGCGGACATCGAAAAAGAGTTGTCTATGAAGATGCTTATTATCGTTTCTTGAGCCTTTAATAATCCGTTGGGCGGGATTTTGTAAGGCTGAGAAAAAGCAAAAACCAGGAACGTAATCGCAATAATTCTACAAATTAAAATAAGTAAGTTTTGCAGTTTTTTTACCGCTTTTTTTTCTTTCTGAAAGCGTTGCATAAAACGCAGAGAAGAAAAGTAAATTTTTTTATGCCTTCTGAAGTGAAAAAGATGAATCAGAATTGGAAGAGCGAGTAGGAGTAAGAACCAAATCGTATTGGGGTACAAAAAATTCATCGGCTACAAAAGTAGTGAAAGTTCATTGGTGGGCAAAAAAACAGGAATCAAAAAAAAATGTCCCGAGGGACATTTTGGTTTAGTTTTTTGATTTATCATACCACTCCTTGAACTTTTCTTCATTGCCACTTGCTCTGTAAGCCATGGCCAAGTTCTTCATGACTGATTTATTATCTGGAAAGGCCACAATCATCTTTTCTAGGCTTGGAATGGCCTTTGTTAAGAGCTCTTTTTTCTGGTCCTCTAATTGATTCACTCTTGGATCTCTGTAATCTAAATCCCTTGCTTCATCACCAATAGCAATACTCCAATCCATATATAAAGCGGCAAGGTTAGAGTGTGCATTCACATACTCTGGATCAATTTCAATGGCTTTTAATAGATTAGATTCAGCTTTTTCATTTTCCTTTAGCTCAATAAACGAGGTTCCCAGAATGTAGTACAGCTGTTTGTTATTAGGATCCAACTCCAATGCCTCTTTGATGTACTTTTCTGATTTCTCGGTATCTCCACCTTTCAATGCAATATTGATAAAGTTTGTCAGAACTGTCATGTCATTCGGAAATAAATCATTGGCAACATTTGTGAGTTCTTCTGCTTTTGTAAGCTCTTCAGAACGAATCAATGAGTCTGCCACATAGCGATAGGTCGCCATCGCATTTACCTTCGCATCCTCGTACTCATTGCCTAAGAACAATTGCACCTGATAGGCGCCTGCAAAGCTCATAAATGCCATTTCATAGTTTTTATTTTCATACATGCTCAAGCCCATATTGAAATATTGCTCCACACGACTTCCAACAAAGCGCTCTGCATCTGGAATATATTTCCCTTTCGGATCGTTGAGTACTTTGGTGAAGCTCTCCATAGAAATGTTCTTATATTCTTCTAGCAAAGCCTCGTCCGGAGCTTTTCCCGACATTGCATCAAATTGAGCGACTTCAATTAAGGCAAAATAAACCATGCCTCGATAGAGGTGCATCTTCATATCCTCCTTAGTTTCTGCATTGGTAGCGGCAAGGTCAATAAAATTCTTGGCTTTTGTGGCTGTTTCTTTCGCTTTTTCTGCACCTGCCATCGGATTATATTTCTTCATGAGCATGGCTGCATCAGTAACATTTTTCTTTTGAGCAAAGCTGAATCCAGCAGCAAAAAGAAATAGGATACATATAACATTCGTTTTCATTTTCATAACTATTTATTTATCGTAGCACTTTCAAATCCTGTGCCATTTTATTATTTGTTTATTCTACAGTGTTTTCGTCTGTCGTTGTTTCGGAATTATCTGAACCCTTTTCTTGGTCTTCCTCTCCAGATAATTCTATTTCTTCACCGGCTTCATCTTCATCACCCCTCGGTACTCTAGCAATTGCTGCTATTTCTGATGTTCCTTTAAGGTTAATAAGCCGAACACCTTGCGTTGCTCTGCCCATTGTTCTTATACTGTCGACATTCATTCTAATGGCTACGCCACTTTTTGTAATGATCATTAAATCATCTTCATCCACAACGTTTTTGATTGAAAGCAAATCTCCAGTTTTACTGGTGATGTTTAGTGTTTTCACGCCTTTACCACCTCTATTTGTAATTCTGTAAACAGGTTCCTTGTCTTCTGGATCATTCAGATAGGTGCGTTTTCCGTATCCTCTTTTCGAAACCACCAATATGGTCGTGTAGACATCTTCAACACAAATCATTCCTACGACCTCTTCGGAGCTTTCATCTATTTTAATTCCTCTAACTCCAGAAGCGTTTCGTCCCATCGGTCGAACATTTTCCTCATTGAATCTAATGGCTCGACCCGAACTAGAGGCCAATACAATCTCGTTTTCTCCATTCGTAAGCTTCGCCTCAAGCAATTCGTCGTTTTCCCTAATGGTAATCGCATTGATTCCATTGGTGCGGGGTCTAGAATAAGCCTCTAATGAGGTCTTCTTAATAACGCCCATTTTCGTGCACATCACAATGAAGTTATTATTGATGTAGTCTTCGTCGGTGATATCTTGAACCTTAACGTATGCCTTAACCTTATCATCTTGTGGGATGTTAATCAGGTTTTGAATTGCCCTTCCTTTGGCTATTTTGGTACCCTCAGGTATTTCGAATACGCGCATCCAAAAGCAACGCCCTTTTTCTGTAAAAATCAATAGGTAATTATGGTTGGTTGCTACAAATAAGTGCTCAAGAAAGTCTTTTTCGCGCGTTGTTGATCCTTTTGACCCCATTCCGCCTCGATTTTGAACTTTATATTCCGCCAGACTTGTTCTCTTGATGTATCCCGCATGGGATATTGTAACAACAACCTCCTCATCGGCTATTAAATCTTCTATACGCATTTCACTTGCGCTATATTCGATTACCGATCTTCTTTCGTCACCATATTTATCCTTGATTTCAAGGAGCTCCGTTTTGATAATGTCCATTCGACGTGGCTCATTTGCAAGGATATCTTTTAAATCAGCAATGGTTTTCATTAACTCATCGTACTCCGCTCTCAATTTATCCTGTTCTAATCCAGTGAGCTGTCTCAACCTCATGTCTACGATTGCTCTCGTCTGAATGTCAGATAAGTTGAATCGTTTTGCCAAGTTCTCTTTCGCTTTGTCAGGAGAGGCTGAACCTTTGATGATTTCAATAACCTCATCTATATTATCGGATGCAATGATGAGACCTTCTAAGATATGTGCTCTTTCTTCTGCTTTACGCAATTCATATTGCGTTCTTCGTACGACTACTTCATGTCTAAATTCGACAAAATTTGAGATCATACTTTTGAGATTCAGAAGCTCTGGCCTTCCTTTAACTAAGCATATATTATTAACTGAAAATGAGGTTTGTAGGTATGTGTACTTAAATAGTTTATTTAATACAACATTGGCAATAGCATCCCGTTTAATTTCAAAGACGATACGCATACCATTTCTGTCTGACTCGTCTCGTAAATCTGATATTCCTTCGATTTTCTTATCATTCACAAGCTCGGCTGTTTTTCGAATTAAATCAGCCTTATTTACTTGGTAAGGAATTTCCGTTACTATGATTTGCTCTTTGCCACTATTATTTTCCTCAATCTCTGCCTTGCCCCGCATTACGATACGTCCTTTTCCTGTTAAGAAGGCATTTCGCACGCCTTCATAACCATAAATGATTCCTCCGGTTGGGAAATCGGGAGCTTTTACATATTTGAGTAGTTCTTCGTCTTCAATATTGTTGTCACCGATGTATGCAATAGTTCCGTCTATAACTTCGGATAAATTATGCGGTGCCATGTTTGTTGCCATACCGACCGCGATTCCTGAAGCTCCATTGACTAAAAGGTTCGGTATTTTTGTCGGCAGTACGCTTGGCTCATTTAAGCTGTCATCAAAATTCGGACGAAAGTCGACGGTGTCCTTGTCAAGGTCATCGAGCATTTCCTCTGAGATCTTTTTCAACCGTGCTTCAGTATATCTCATTGCTGCTGGGCTGTCTCCATCGACTGAACCGAAGTTTCCTTGCCCATCAACCAAGGGATATCTGAGCGACCAATCTTGAGCCATTCTAACCATGGTGTCATAAACAGAGCTATCTCCATGTGGGTGGTACTTTCCTAGTACTTCACCAACAATTCTCGCAGATTTTTTGTAAGGTCTATTTGAATAGACACCTAGATCTTGCATCCCGTAGAGTACTCTTCTGTGAACAGGTTTAAAGCCGTCACGCACATCAGGCAATGCTCTTGAAACAATTACCGACATAGAATAATCGATGTAGGCTGATTTCATTTCATCCTCAATGTTAATTTGAATTATCTTCTCTCCTTCTGCCATATTTTTTCTACTCTATGAATTGGTTTTCAACACTCTAATAAAGTGTATACCAAATTTACGAAATAAGAGGTCTGTAAAACATTCTTTTTTCGTTATTTTACTAACAAAATTTGGGTATAAATTGTGGATAAATAGGCGTATTTGGCAAATTATTCATATTATATTTGTAATCATACAGAATTGAATTAGAACAATGGAAGCTAAATTTTCACCTAGGGTAAAGGATTTACTATCGCACAGCCGTCAAGAGGCTTTTCGACTAAAAAATGAATTTGTGAGCGCAGAGCATCTTCTGTTGGGTTTGATAAAGCTTAACGAAGGAACTGGTTTACGTATCATTAAAGAGTTTCAGCTTGATTTGAAGTCAATTAAAACAGAGATCGATGTATTGCTAGAAAAATCATCTGTTACCCAGCTTGAAAACGCGAACCTACCATTACTAAAGCAAACTGAAAATATTATCAAACAATCCTATTTGGAGGCAAAACAATTTAAGTCCTCGTTGATAGGGACTGCACATATTTTGCTGACCATTTTGAGATATGAAGACTGTGCAGCTTGCAAAATTTTAAATAAATACGGAATCATGTACGAGAACGCAAGGGATGAGTATGAAATCATACTAGAGGAATCAAAGGGGCCACGAGCTGAATTTCCAGGAAGCAGCAGCGAAGAGGAGGAGCCGTTTTCTTCTCCATCCTCCAAAAAACCAACAGATTCTAAATCTAAGACTCCTGTGTTGGATAACTTCGGTAGAGATCTTACGAAAATGGCTGAGCTGGGTAAACTTGATCCGATTGTAGGTCGTGAAAAGGAAATTGAAAGAGTAAGCCAGATTTTATCTCGTCGAAAAAAGAACAATCCAATTCTTATTGGTGAACCAGGTGTTGGTAAAAGTGCCATCGCCGAAGGTTTGGCACTCAGAATAGTTCAAAGAAAGGTGTCTCGCGTGCTTTTTAACAAACGTATTATGTCTTTGGACCTAGCCTCCTTGGTGGCCGGAACAAAATACAGAGGTCAGTTTGAGGAGCGCATGAAGGCGGTAATGCAGGAGATAGAGAAAAATCCCGATGTGATCCTATTTATAGATGAAATACATACCATTATTGGAGCCGGAGGTGCAAGTGGCTCTTTGGATGCATCGAATATGTTTAAGCCGGCATTGGCAAGAGGAGAACTTCAAGCGATTGGGGCAACCACTTTAGATGAATATCGCCAGCATATTGAAAAAGATGGCGCTTTAGAAAGAAGATTTCAAAAGGTCATCATTGAGCCAACAAACGCAGAAGAAACTTTCCAAATTTTGATGAATATTAAGGAGCGTTATGAGGACCATCATTCTGTAAGCTACTCAGAAGATGCAATCAAGGCATGTGTCAAACTAACAGAACGTTACATTACAGACAGACATTTACCTGATAAGGCTATAGATGCTTTGGATGAGGTTGGTTCTAGAGTACATATTACAAACATCAACGTGCCCAAAGAAATTACTGAGATTGAAACGAGAGTTGAAGAGCTGAAAGAAGAAAAAGCACATGTCATCCGCTCTCAGCAATATGAAAAGGCAGCAGAGCTGAGAGATGATGAAAGAAAGCTCCTTGAAAAATTAGAAGCTGCAAAACTCAAATGGGAGGAGGAATCTAAGAATAACAAGATTGAAGTGACGGAAGAGCATGTTGCTGAAGTAGTTTCAATGATGTGTGGAATTCCTGTGACAAAGGTTTCACAGTCAGAAACAGGCAAGCTGGTTGTGATGTCAGATGAAATTAAGAGCCTTGTGATTGGTCAGGATGAAGCCGTTGATAAAGTGGTAAAAGCAATACAAAGAAACAGGGCAGGGCTTAAAGATCCCAATAAGCCAATAGGTTCTTTCTTTTTTCTAGGCCCAACTGGTGTCGGTAAAACGCAGTTGGCAAAAATACTAGCAAAAAAACTATTTGATACCGAAGAGGCATTAATCAGAATAGACATGTCGGAGTACATGGAGAAATTTTCGCTCTCAAGGCTTGTTGGAGCCCCTCCGGGATATGTCGGATACGAGGAAGGAGGTCAGCTTACTGAAAAGGTTAGAAGAAAGCCTTACGCAATTATTTTACTTGATGAGATTGAAAAGGCCCATCCGGATGTTTTCAATTTATTACTTCAGGTGCTTGATGATGGTCACATGACCGACGGTTTAGGACGTAAAATCGATTTCAAGAATACTATATTAATCATGACCTCAAATATTGGAGCCAGACAGCTTGCTGACTTTGGTACTGGTGTTGGTTTCGGTACGCAGGCGCAGCAGGAATCAAAAGAGGACAATGTTAAGTCTGTAATTCAAAATGCATTGAGGAAGGCATTTTCCCCTGAGTTTTTGAATAGAATCGATAATATGATTATGTTCAAGTCTCTAGGAAGAAAAGAAATTCATAGCATCATTGATATTGAATTGACCAACCTCTACGATAGAATCTTATCTCTTGGTTATGGCATATCTTTGACGGAAAAAGCAAAGGAGTTCATTGTAGATCAAGGCTACGATGAGAAATTTGGTGCAAGACCACTGAAAAGGGCTATTCAAAAGTATATTGAAGATCCTCTTGCGGAGGAAATTATCAAGTCAAATTTTAAGGAAGGAGAGAAAGTTTCAATGGACCTCAATAAAGCTAAAGATGGACTAGTAGTCATCAAGAAAAAAGCAAAAGGAGCGCCAAAAGAGAATTCAAAAGAAAAAGATTCCGAATAAGGTTTATTTTTTCTTTACGACGTCATCATAGGGTAGGCGAAATCTCGGTCCCCATGTGCCTCGGTCTGTTCCTTTTCCGACAGAGACAATCATATTTATTTCAGCTCCTCGAGGTAGCTCAAGTAGTTTTTTGACTCGTTTTTCATCAAAGCCCTCCATTGGACATGAGTGAAGTCCTTCGGCTGCGATAGAGAGCATAAATGTCTGGGCCGCCAACGCGCAAGACTTATGCACTACAATTCTGTGTTCGGCGGCACCGCCTAGTCTGTAAAATGGCTTGCGAAGTCCAAGCACAAAGCTTACTAGTTTTCGGACAGCCGAGAATATACCTAATCCATCATTCATGTAGACAAGAGGAATCAGGTTTTTATAATACTTGAGTCCTCGTTTTTGAATCTTTTTGGGTTCACCATGAATACCCTCCTTGATCCGATCATAATTCCAAGCTGCACGTGCTCTCCATTTGTCTTTTCTTGTAATAAAAACGACCATATGCTTCGCTGTTTTTGCTGCAGATTGCTTTAGGCAGAGTGGGATTAGTTTTTTTAACATTTCGGGACTTTCAATCCATTGAAATTCCCAAAGCTGAAGGTTACTGCTGTTCGGTGAAAGTATTGCATTTTTTAAACAACGTTCTATAACCTCTCCAGCTACATTATGGTTTTCGTCAAAGCTTCTATTGCTCCTTCTAAATTCTACAATTTTTTGAAATTGGTCCTGGTACATTTTATTTGCTTTAAAGGCTATACTAAGGTATTGAAGTGAATTAAAATATGACACTTTTTCTCATAATTGAAAAAAAGTATGACAGCATGTCTTAAAAACAATTGTGGCAGTATCTTTGTCATTGACTTTGTGAAATTAATCCATTATGGCAACTAAGAAGAAAAAAGAAAGTAAAAAAGCAGAAGACGTTGAAAGCGTGGTAGAGGAAAATCAAGGTGGGGAGAATCTAAATGAAGAATCGAAAGTTGAAAAAGAACTTACTCCAGAGGAAAAATATAATGAATTAAACAATCGTTTTTTGCGCCTGTACGCTGAATTCGAAAATTATCGAAAAAGAACAAATAAGGAACGATTGGATCTGATTACGAATGCAAATTCCGATTTATTGAAGGATTTAGTACCTGTCATTGATGATTTTGAAAGAGCAATTGCCAATAATGTGGATGCAGACGATATCGAAGGAATCAAAGAGGGTTTTTCTCTAATTTATAATAAATACAAAGGCCTTTTACAATCTAAAGGTCTAAAGGCAATGGAGGCCAAAGGAGAAGTTTTTGATCCTGAGCTTCATGAGGCGATTGCAAATTTACCGACGGAAGATAAAAAGATGAAGGGAAAAGTCATTGACGACGTTGAAAAGGGATACTTTCTCAATGATAAGGTGTTGAGATTTGCGAAAGTTGTTGTCGGTCAATAATTAATTAGTTACATGAGTCAGAAAAGAGATTATTATGAGGTTCTAGGATTGTCCAAAGGTGCGTCCGAATCGGAAATTAAGAAGGCCTATAGAAAATTGGCCCTAAAGTATCACCCAGATAAAAATCCGGATGACTCAAACGCTGAAGAGAAATTTAAGGAGGCAGCTGAGGCATATGAAGTTCTAAGTAATGCAGACAAGAAGGCGCGTTATGATCAATACGGACATGCCGGTATGGGCCAAGGTTTTGGCGGTGGCGGTATGAATATGGACGATATTTTTTCTCAGTTCGGTGATATTTTTGGAGGTGCTTTTGGTGGAAGCTTTGGCGGAAGCAGAGGCAGAGGAGGAGAACGGGTTGTCAAAGGTTCTAACCTTCGCGTCAAAATGAAAATGACATTGGAGGATATTGCCAATGGTGTCCAAAAGAAAATCAAGGTGAATAAGCTCGTCAATGCAGATGGTGTTACTTTTAAGTCCTGTTCGACCTGTAATGGTACTGGGCGAATTACACGTATGGCACAGACTTTCATTGGTGCAATGCAAACACAATCTGCTTGTAATGTTTGCCATGGTGCAGGAAAGATGATCGATCAGAAGCCGTCAGGAGCTGACCAAAATGGTTTAATCAGAAAGGAAGAGGTGATTGAAATCGAGATTCCAGCTGGTGTCGAGGATGGAATGCAGCTAAATGTAAGAGGCAAAGGAAATGCTGGGCCATTCAACGGTGTTCCTGGAGATTTAATTGTCGTTATTGAAGAGGTCGAACACGAGGAGCTTAAGAGAGATGGAGACAATGTGCACTATGAGGCGTTTGTAAGCTTTATGGATGCTGTCCTCGGTGAGAGTATTGAAATACCGACGCTTTCTGGCAAGGTCA
>TARA_B100001057_G_scaffold4922_1_pt1 | contig 15213 bp, 14 predicted proteins | sample TARA_B100001057 | Tara Oceans TARA_B100001057 (sample SAMEA2621839) | marine metagenome | biome: marine biome (ENVO:00000447); feature: surface water layer (ENVO:00002042); material: "saline water (ENVO:00002010), including plankton (ENVO:xxxxxxxx)" | depth 5 m
CATTTCCAACCGTTCTCATAAAAGAACTGTATTGGAGTTTCCCAAGGATCACATATTGGACCCTTGCCGTCGCCATTTTTACCAAGGTCACGTATCTCCCAATCCAGGATATATTCTTCCGATCCTTCGTTAAAATATTCAATAAGTTTACTAAGTGTCGGAATGCCACCATTAGCAATAGTATTGATTTGCGTGGAAGTTAAATCATCAACAAAGTAAGTAGTCCCGCCCTTGAATTTCCAATAAGGTTCAGAGGTACCATGAACATAACCTTCGTTATGAACCGCATAGTTCTCTCTGTATTGGGTTTGTATTACTAATGTTGACATAAAAACTCCTACGTTTTAACAAATTATGTATATATTATACCACATTTTGTGGCACAGGTCAACCTATTTTGTGACTAAATTGTAAATTTCTTCCCAATTTTTAACAACATTTGCCTGTCCTGTATAGTCCATATTGTGTCCATGTTCCATAAGTACACCATTAAGTCCAGCATCTATACCCCAATTAACATTTTCTGGCTTATCTTCAATCCAGTATGCTCCTGGGTACTTTTTACCATACTCTAATAGTATTTCGTCTTTGTCAGCACCTGTGTCTAAACATATTACTTCTTTAAAGGCATCGCCCATTAACTTCTTAAGGTTGCGTTCTCTTAAGTATTGGGCATAAGGATCTAGACTTAAACTGGTAATCGCTATAAAGCGATATCTGTGCTTTTCATGTAGTAAGTTGATGTACCATTGTGCGTCACGTAATGGGGGTAAAAATCCTATTGCGGCACTTTCATTAAATTGCTTAACCATTTTACTGCCGGCTTCGTATGACATACCATACCTGTCACCAATAGTGTACATAAATTGATATCCATCGACTTTACTGTGTCCATGGTGCTCCATCCAAACTGAGAATCCTTCTTCCCAGTCTAAAACTACTCCGTCTATATCTGTAAGTATTACTTTTTTCATACTTGTATAATACACGATTACACTCTAAATGTCAAGTGAATTATAGATATCAACTTCCTTATCAATTACATCACTTTTCATAAGTTTTGAATATTTAAAGGCGGCATCTATTCTAAATTTATTCATTTCTGATTGAATCTTATCCCATAGTTCAGGGTCTGTTTCACGTGTAAAGTCTTGGTACTCTATTTTATCAACATTGATTCCTAATGTCCAATGAGGTACACTAGGTACATGCTTTGCTTCTATGTTGTAATGTTCTAATAAAAATGAATTAATACTTTTTATACTTACATATTCACAATTTAACTTTTTAGTTCTATGTAAGTAAGGACCTACATGATAATTAAAGTCTTTGCTTTCTTGTGCGACAAGCCAAATATCTTCTAAACTACAATCATTGTTTTGATATTCTTTCCATTTGTCTGGATAAAACCAATTGATGACTGTTTCAAACCCACTAATTGTTCTATCTACAGGCTCTCTTACAAATACATAATGTTTGAAGTTTTCCTGTTTGTATATGTTTCTATACATAAAATAAGAATCACCGATAGGCAAAGAGTAAAAGTATTCTTGACGACTATCTAATAGTTCTTTAAAATTATTTGGTACAGGGTTAGAAGATATAAACTTTAATCGTTCTGCTCTAAAGAAGTCACTTGTTTCTGTTGTTAGTGATTGTAGGTTATATGCTAGAGCAGTAGAACCGCATTTGCCGGGAGCAAACATTGATATTTGTTTGTCAAAATCTATTATTAGCACAACAATACTTAGTCAAAAGAAAAGCGACCGAAGTCGCTTTTCCGAGTTGTTATTTGTTTAGTCTAACTAATCAAATGATTATGCAAACTTATACTCAACTATTCCAACTACGACACCTGCTGTAGGTGTAGCCGCAGTAGATCCATTTGATTGTACAAATTGTACTTGGATTGCCGCGTTTTTAGTTAGTGTTGCTGAATAAGGTAAATCTACAACATAAGTTCCTACTGATACGTCATTTGCGGAAGCCGCCGCTAGTGTGTTACCACTACCTGCGTTATCCTTAACAACCATACCGTCTACAGAACCACCTGCTACCAATGTGGTAACATCAAGAATAACTCTACTTGCGTAGTAACTTCTTCCTGATACGTTTGGTACTGTACCAATGTTAAAAGTAGAGTCACTGCTGTTTGCTGTGAAACTTGCTCTTAATAATTGTCCGTCACCTGCGTTATTATCGACATAGTCTTTAACTGCCGCTGATGTTGGGATAGTAGTATCGTTATCGTTGTTGCTAATACCGTCTGACTGATCAACAAATTTAGTGACTGCTATACTTTCGCCACTGTCAGTCAATGTACCAAAAGATACAATTCCTGAAGCAGTTAAGTTAACCGCACCTGTTAATGAGCCTGAACTTAATGAAGCCGCACCGTCTGTTAATGTAGTAGCACTAACACTAGTTAAACCACTTACAGCACTTGGTAATCCAATAGCAATTTTGTTATTGGATACTGTAGTTTCAATTTCGTTAGAAGTACCTTCAAACGTAAGTGTTTCACCACCTGATACAGTATCGTTTGATCCTGAATCTGCCGCTATAGTAAATCCTGTTGAAACTGCAGAAGTACTTGCTGAAGTAATTCTACCTTGAGCGTCAACTGTGATGTTTGGTATTGCTGTTGCGTTACCATACGATCCAGCACTGACGGCTGTGTTATCTAGTGTCACAGTAAGTGTATTACTACTACCTGCTGTGCTAATACCTGTTCCACCTGCGATGTCTAATGTTTCACTATCTAAATCAATTGATAGTGCACCACCTGCATCACCTTGGAAGTCTAAGTCACTTCCTGTTAATTGAGCGTCAACATACGCCTTTACAGATTGCTGTGTAGGTATTAAAGTAGCACTATTTGAAGCCATATTGTCTTCATCTACAAATGCTGTAACTGTAACACTACCATCAGATATTGAACCGAATTGTACGGTTCCTGATGCTGTAATATTCACAGAATTTGTTATACTACCTGCATTAATACTTAAAGCACCGTCTGTTAATGTACCACCCTGTACTGTACCTGAACCTGTTACGTTTACTAGTCCTGAGGTAATGCTACCTGAACTAATTGTAACTGTACCGTCAGTAAGACTTGTACCTTTAACTTCTTTTGCTTCAAAATCTGCAACTGCTATTGTTAAAGCACCTGAACTAGAACCAGTAAATGATCCTGTACCCACTTTAACTTTATCTGCTGACTCGTCCCAACCGATAAACACATTATCGCTATCACCACGTTCGATAACTAAACCGACGTCGTTTGAAGGAGTACCAGTGGTACCCGTTGCTAATTCTAAAATAGAATCTGCGATAGTTGTGTTAGTAGAACTGACAGTAGTTGTAGCACCGTTAACAGTTAATCCACCAGTGATAATCGTATCACCGTTGACTGTTACTGTACTTGCTGTAATGTCATTTGAAAGGAGTGATCCTTGAACATCAACGTTGGCGGCTCTAATAGCCTTAAGTGTTGACCCGTCGGATCCAGTAAACTCGTACCTGTCATTAGCACTTACCCACTTGAATCGTCCGCCACCTTTACCAAGTTGTACATCGTTGGATATACCTTTTAGACCAAAATTCTTTACATCTGCCATTTTGTTTTTCTCCTTGGAGTTTTGTTGAGGGTATTCATCTCCCTCATACAATGATTACATTGTTCCGGAATAATGTGTAGTGATGTATATGTAACATATATTTATCATAAGGCCAGATAAATTGGCCGTTATATTAAGGTTTTTAGATGTATGTTACTTTGACTGTTACGTTACCTGCTGTGGCACCGTAATGATTTATTCTAAGATTTACTTCATACTCTGTAGAAGATGATGAAGGATGTACAAATTCTGGATTAGAGATATAAGTACCAGTATCTGCTGTATCGTTTTCAGTAGGACCATGTAATTGATCATTGTCTAATGTAGTACCTACTTCTATAGTTGCTTCTTGTGAGCCACCTGTAAATGCTGTATGAACATCTACACTCACACTTTGTATTTTACCACCGGGCGATACATTGCCCATAGCAAAGTTTTGACTATTACCAAATCCACTTAGTGGAGCAGTAACATTATTCGTTAATGTCTGAGCATCAGTGTTAGCACTATCCTGATCTGATACTTTAGACCATGCTGATCCATCATATAAGTATAATGCCCATTCACCGTCACTAGCATTAAGAACGTATGCTTGATCACCCACTGTTGGTGATAAGTTGTTTCTAGCACTTATATCACTAACCACCGTAACTGTAGCATTTTTAAGTCCTTGTTCAACATTCATCGCTAATGGAAATGAGCCATTGTGTACACTATAGATGCCACAGTTTGCTTCAAAGGTTCCTGAGTTATCAAATATGTTTATTGGTCCACCATCTGTTCTGACAAGTTTAAGTTTGTTACCTGTACTTGCTGATACAAATGACGGAAGTCCTGATACATTACTGGCTCCTACATATGGCTTACCATTAGCATCATTAGTATTATTAAAAATATTAATAGCATTACCGTTTTCTTCTGTTAGTGTGAGGACACTAGATGTAAAAGAAGCAGTTAAATTATTAATACCTGCGGCATTGATATCAGTTGCCATGTCTTCTGGTATAGCAACACTCTGACCATAAGCGGCCTGCCCTGCTGTATTTGTTGTAAAGTTTACAGTAACATTACCGCCACCTCCGTTAAAAATAGCACTAAAGTTTGTATAACCTCCTACTAGTCCGTATGCTGTACCACTAGCACTTGAACTTACTACTGTAGGTGCTGGTGATTGACTTGCTGTAATACTTGTACCACTTAGACCATTTATTTGACTTTGTATTTCTGCTAATGTACTTGATGTACCTGAACCGTTAAATGTGTGGCTTACACCATTAAATGAAACAATAGTTCCATCAGTAATAGTTGGGTTTGTTGATGAACCAATAGTATTAGTTTCAACAGCATTTTTAATTTTTAAGAACATTATCTTACCAGTATTACTAGTAGTTAGGTCTCCGTCTGTGTCAGCATAAATATAATCTCCTGCGTTTCCAGGAATAGCCGGAACAAAATCTATTATTCTATTATTAGGCGATATCATAAAACTATTTGGTCCTGGACCTGATTCAACTACAACACCAAATGATTTATCTACTAAGGCACTATTGGCCTTTACAAATGTTCCTGTATTACTTACAGCAACAACATCGCCCACACTAAATCCATGTGAAGTTTTATCTAACAAGTAATTAAGTTGTGGATTTAAGTATTGGAATCTGCTATTTACATTAGCATAAAAGTCTGAACTAACAATACCACTAGGTAATGGATCTAGCATTGGGTGTCCACTTTCATTAAGTGTAAATACCACAGCACTACCTGTACCAAAAATACCATTACCTGTATTGCTTTTAAATGTATTGTAACGTGCTACATCTTCCACAACACATGTAACTGCTGTTGCACTTTTAGCACTAACAGATATAATCTTTACACATTTACCATCTGTAGCACCTGCTACCCAGTCCCCTACAGCAACATCAAGACCATTAAATTCTCTATCTTTTCTAGATAAATGAGAGCCATGTGCCTGTGCTGTTACACTGAATTGTATTGTCCATTGATAATTCTTTGGGGAAGCACCACCTGAATACCATCTGTCATCAGAACCATTTGCGTGAGGCCATACAGTCTTACCTGAAACAGTATTAACTGTTACTCCTAAAACTCTATTTGGTACATTAAGTTCAATGTGACTTGTCTTATAAGACATGATATTAGTCCGCCATAATAAATGTTAGCCAGGCATGAGTTGACTGACCAAAACTTCTACTGGCTCCTGTTATCGCTTCTGAAACTTTTAAGTCTATATTTGAGAAACTTCCAAATGCTGTCGGTGAACCTTGTGACCCACCACCGTCAATCTTCCTTGTGGTCCAATCACCACTTACAGCATTAAAGTTGTATTCGTTGTTAGGATAGTTATAACCGTATGCCATAATAGCACCTGGAGGATAACTAAATCCTGTAAATTGTATTTCTAATTCAGCACCACTGGCACTTGTAATAGTTGTTGCTTGTATTCCTGATGTGGTGTCTGATATACTTGATAGGTCGCCTGATGTGTTATAATTAAGTTTCAATCTTTCTACTGCGGCACCTGAGCCTCCACCACCACCGCCGGCTTCACCTTTCTGTCCTTTATCACCTGCCGAACCTGCACTACCTGCCGATCCTGCTGGCCCAGTAGCACCTGACGGTCCTGCCACTGTACTTGCCTCACCCTTCTGACCCTTAGATCCATCTGATCCTGCCGATCCAGCCGGGCCTGTGGTACCTATATTACCTTGTGGTCCTGCGGCTCCTTGTGGACCTGTTGCTCCCTGTAATCCTTGAGCACCTTGTGGTCCTTGTGTTCCAAGTTCACCTTTCTGTCCTTTATCCCCTGTAGGTCCTGTTGGTCCGCCTAACTCTCCTTTTTGTCCTTTATCTCCTGTACTACCACTTGGTCCTACTACACCTTGTGGTCCTACTGGACCTGTAGCACCTGTTGTTCCTTGTAATCCTTGTGGTCCTGATGCTCCGGTATCTCCTTGAGCACCTTGTGGTCCTGTATTACCTTGTGGACCAAGTTCCCCTTTTTGTCCTTTATCTCCATTAGAACCTGCTGATCCTTGAGAACCTGTTACTCCAGGCTCACCCTTATCTCCAGCACCTCCAGTTGAACCTGCTGGTCCTTGTGGGCCTGCTACTGTACTTGGTTCTCCTTTAGTACCCTTATCTCCAGCACTTCCGTTTGAACCTGCTGGTCCTGTGTTACCAACATTACCTTGTGGACCTGCTGGACCTGTTACACCAACTTCTCCTTTTTGACCCTTATCACCGGCGGCACCTGCACTACCTGCCGAACCACCTGGTCCTTGAGCACCTAGTTCACCTTTTTGACCTTTGTCACCAGCACTACCACTTGCTCCAGCATCACCCTGTGAACCTTGGGCACCTGCTGTACCTTGAGCACCTTGTAATCCTTGTGCACCTTGAGCACCTTTGTCTCCCTTATCTCCAGCCGGTCCAGTAGCACCCGAACTTCCCGAGGTACCCTGTGGACCCGCTGGACCTGTGGCGCCAGCATCTCCTACTTCGCCCTTTTGTCCTTTATCACCAGCACTACCATTTGAGCCTGCTTCACCTTTTTGTCCTTTAGTGCCAGACCCACTGCCTGTGGCATCGAAAGTTATTGTATTTCCACTACTACTAATTGTTGCGTTAGCACCAGCAGTAAATGTCAATGTATCTGTAGCACCTGTGGCTACAATACTGCTACTACCTGTTACAGCAATAGTTTTAAATGCCTCACTGGCACCACTACCGCCTCCACCTGAATTAGTAATAGTAATACTGTCAGCACTTTGATCAGTTGTTAATGTAATGCCTGATCCTGCTACAAATGTTAATGTATCTTCTATTTGTTCTGCGACTACAACATTTTGTCCTGCTACTTGAATATTTTTAAATGCGTTAGTAACAACGTCAGCATTAATAGTAACTGAGTCACTACCAACTACGGTTGTAATTCCTGTGCCACCATTAATAGCAAAAGAATCATCTTTAGCACTAGCGGCAGTCGAACCCGAGTCGCCTGTTATTGTTTTGTAAAATCTTAATCCTGATACATTAGCACTTACTAATGTATTAACTTGACCTTTTGTGTATTTGTCTATAGCACTATCATCTAAACTTGCGTCTATAGTAACACTATCACTGGCTGGGTTTGCTGAGAAACTTATATTAGCACCCGGTGTAAAGTTGATAGTATCTTGATTTGTTTCTGGTACTAATGTAGTACCATTGAAATTAAAGTTTTTAAATACACCTGTTGTAGCATCAGATTTGGAAATTTGTATTGTGCTGTTTCCAGCATACTGATTTAAACTAATGCCTGATCCACCTTCAAATCTAATTGCGTGAGTGGCACTTGCGGCATTAATTGTGTTGGCAGAACCAACTGTATTTACTTGGCTTATAGCATTTTGTAATTGTGCTGATGATATATTAGCATCAATCTGTGCTTTACTATAAACACTTAAATTTGTTCTTGCGGCACTGGCGTCTGACAAGTCACTTAAATTAAGTGTTTTGTTTGCCATGTTGGCCAATGTTGTGTAATCTAAATTAGATCCACTTGTACCTACTCTTAGAGCAAAATCGGCTGTACCTTTAAAATTACTAGCATAAATGTTTAGATATTGTTTTGAGGAACTACCTATGTCATATGAACCAGTTGAATCTGGTGTGCTTGAAGCATTTTTAGGAATGTAATTTGCTAAGTTGGCTGTAAGTTGTGACGGAGTAATTCCGTCTGCGTTTATTGTTGTCCATGATAAACTACCACTGCCATCTGTTTTTAAAACTTGATTAGCAGTACCATCTGAAGTTGGTAAAGTAAATGCGTTTGCTACAGTTAAACTTCTATTAGAGTTTATTTTTAATGCTGGTGTAGTTGAAGAACTACTGCCTGTGTAGAAGACTGTGCTGTTAGCACTTCTTACTTCTATATGTCCTGTACTACTATTTGTAGACAGTAATAAACTATGTTGTGATTTTAACTCTATGTCTGTAGCATCATTAGAGCCAATTATGAATCTTGTTTTAGCATCAAAGCCACTGCTTTGACTGTGAATGGGATAGTTTGCGTTATTGAACACACCAGCAAAAGCATCAACATTAGCATTGTCACCAAAGTTTCTGCCTCTATAAACAAGCGAATTGGCGTTTGTGGCAGTTGTTTGTAATGTAGCCGGTAATTGATATGCTGTGGAAGATATTGTAATTACATTTGCGGATTCAGTAACTGATGTAGCACCTGATCCTAATATCTTCTTAAACTTTAATTGTGATCCATCTTTAGCAGAAAATACGCCAATACCTGATGCTCCAACATTTCCGCCACCTACAATGGCCGCGTTAGCATTAGTTGTTAAACTATCTTGTGCTACAAATACGCCTGTAGCGGCATTATAGACAAGTATCTGATTATTAGATACACTATCTATATTAAATGTTAAATTATCACCTGTTACGTTTGGCATAGATCATTCCCATTAAACTTCTTACTTGAGTATTTATCAAAAAGTAAGTTTTTTAATTACTCAAGGATATTTGAGAAATAGCACCATAAGATGAGTCGTATGTACTGCCGTCTCCTACACTTGATCTGTCTAAGACTGCTCTAATATATACATAGTTGCCCTTAAACGTGTGGATTTCTGTGCCTGTGTGTGCGGTTGCTTTTGTAATAAGTTTAATATCGCCCCAATCCGTTGATCCTGGATTAAGACTAAGAGACGCCTGTAACTTAATTGTACCGACGAATGCGGCATATTTTATACTTACAGAGTGAATTCCGTCAGTATAGCCATAATAACTATCTGATTTGGCTTTGTCACCGGTTTTGCTCATGTCAGTACCGGTATTTCCTAAAATTTCTAAACTTCTTCTCATAGTGTCCTCAATTAGTATTTATCTCATTGAGGCACTAAAAGTAGTTTGCTATACTTGTTCTAACCTAACCATAAGCCTTTCTGCTCTGTTAGTAACTTGCTTATGCCATCTAGAATCTCTGCCTTCTATTGCGGCTTCTTTCCAATCCTCATCTAAAATTGCGGCATGCATTTTTTTAAACTTGCTTAATCTAGTTCTACCCATATTAAACATCATGTTGACCAATATCTGTTGTACTTCGTCTGGTAAGTCTCCAAAGACCCCGTCCTCGTATAGTAACTCACATTCGCTAATTGCTGTATTGAGGTCTTTTTCAAAGCATTCTTTGACTCTTTCTTCTGATACTGGCGTACCAAGTGCTTGTCCGTGCTCAGGGTCTGCTTCGAGTACGAGATGCCCGACACCAAATGTGGGGTACCCAAGATGGTCGTGGTAGATTTCATTTACTACTCCTTCGTCAATTTTAAGTTGCTCGAATACTGCTTCTCTATCTAATTTAGTATCCCTTCCAAATAATCCCATTTAAATCTCCGTATATAATTTACATTCTTTTGTATTATTAATTGAATCTTTGTCTAGAGTCAATTTTAATTTAGCAATGTCGTGCTTTTCATTTGTATAAATTATACTTGTCCAACCCGACTTGCTATGATAAACTCTATTGATCCCAGGCTTTTTAATTTTGTCTAATTTTGATCTAATTTTTGCGTCGCCTAGTCCATATCGTTTTACACATTCTATCCTGTACCTGTATTTATTGAAATAAAGTTTTTCACGTACATCTACAGTACCCTTCTTCATTTCCTCTAGTACTTCCTTACTATATGGTGAGTGTATTTCTACAACTATATCTTCAAAGAAATCCATTATGCCTTGAACAACATCTTTATTTTTAAAGTAAAAACAAAGTTTATTACGTTGTACTTGTTGCATCTCCATCCATGGATATTCTATGTGCGTATAAACATAATCATTAAGTTCTTCTAGCCTGGTTGCGTCATGATTCCATTGATTGCCTTGTATTACTACTTTAAAAGGAAATCTACCATAAAATATTTTATTTGATATTTTGATATCCATTGTATTACTCGTTATCATTGTTTTGTTTTTTCTTCAACCAATCTCTATATGATATAGGAACTAGATGTGCACTTGCTAAACAATCTGCTACATATTCTTGATATTGTTCTTTATTTTCTTTTGACTCCGTCATAGTTTTAACCCAACCATCTGAACTGTCTTGCCAAGTTTTTGTATTTCCGTACAACTCTTCCATATTATCTTTAATCATTTACTACAAAAATTATTTCATCCTCTTGACAATCAACAGTAATGACTCCGTTATTCATTTCCTCAAATAGTATTTTTTTACTTAAAGGCTTCTTAACCTTTTCTTCAAATAACCTTTTTAATGGTCTTGCTCCCATTGTGGGTTCAAAGCCTTTATCAGCAATATATTTCTTTGCGGCCGCTGTAAGTTTTATTTTTACTTTTGTGTCATTAGTTTTAAGTAATTCGTTGGTGTCCTTAATAGTTCTATTCACAATAGACATAATTTCTTTCTTGCCTAACTTATTAAATCTAATAAATGCGTCTATTCTATTTCTAAATTCTGGAGTAAAGAATACTTTGGTTGCTTCAATGTCTGCGTCAGCATGTACCTTTTCACCAAACCCTATCTTAGCAGTATCTAATTTTGCGGCTCCTAAGTTACTTGTCATTAACAGTATCACATTTGTAAAGTCAACTACTTTACCTGTAGCACCTGTAAGTCTACCATCATCCATAACTTGTAATAAAACTTGTAATACTTCTGGTGCGGCTTTTTCTACTTCGTCTAGCAATAAGATACAATTAGGATTTTTATCTACTTCTGCTAATAACATACCTTGGCCCATTTCGCCTTCAGCATGTCCTACATATCCAGGAGGAGCACCAATAAGTTTACTTACACTATGCCTTTCCATATACTCTGACATGTCAAAACGTATTAGTTTTACATCCATTGTCTCTGCCAATTGCTTTGCTGTTTCTGTTTTACCAACACCAGTAGGACCAACAAACAAGAAACTACCAATTGGCTTGTTAGGTTCTCTAAGTCCTGCTTTACTAACCAGTATGCTTTCTACTAATTTATCTACTGCTTCGTCTTGTCCAAACACTTTTGTTTTTATATCGCTATCTAAAGTTTTAAATCCTTTAGTGTCTTCAATGTCAATTACGTCTGTTTTCATTTTAGCAAGTTTGGATACTTGAGTTAATACCACTTCCATTGTTACATCTTTATTCTGTGCTATTTTTGTAACGGCACCGGCGGCATCAATTACATCTAGTGCCTTATCTGGAAATAGTTTATTCTTAACATATCTATCGCACAATTCTACAGACTTTTCAATTAATTCTTTTGTGTACTTAACACTATGAAAGTCTTCGTAATGTCCTTGTAACCCTAAGCAAATCTTTATAGTATCTTTTAAGGAGGGTTCTAAGATATCTAAACGTTGGAACCTACGCATTAATGCTCTATCTTTTTCAAAGTTACTTGCCCACTCATCTGGTGTAGTAGCACCTACACATAATAGTTTACCTTTACCTAACAAAGGCTTTAACATATTTGCGGCATCAACATTACTGCTACCGGCACTACCTGCTCCCATAATCATATGGATTTCGTCAATAAACAGTATAGCAGTTGGGTCATTCTCTACTTGTTCTAATACACCTTTAAGTCTTTCTTCAAAGTCGCCTCTATATTTTGTACCTGCTAACATTGTTCCAATGTCTAATTGATATACTGTTTTATCTAATAATATTTTAGGCACGTCTTTGTGTACAATCTTATATGCCATTCCTTCTGCTATAGCAGTTTTACCTACACCTGGTTCACCTACTAAACATACATTGTTCTTTTTACGTCTGGCAAGTATTTCTACAACATCAGTGACTTCTTCGTGCCTACCTATTAATGGATCAATGGTATTATTACCCACTTCAATGTTTAAGTTTTTAAGATAGTCTACATCAGAAAAGTCACCTTCAGCATGTTGTCCGGACGACAAATGTTCTACAAGTTTTTGTCTATCCAGACCATTTAATGATATAAAATAATTAGCATGACTATTATTTTCATTAGTTATACTAACAAGTAAATCTATAGATGTCACATGTTCTCTGCCATTAAAAATACTTTGGGCAAATGCTCTTTGAAATACTCTTTCAACAGCCAAAGTCTTTTTAGGATCGCCTGTGCTACCACTTACATGTTTTAAATTATTATAATCACTGTCATCTAAATAATTTATAAGATCCTTACGCAAACTTTCTATATCTATTTCTAGTGAAGTACAGACGTCTTGTATCTCTTTTTCTTCTAGTAGCACTAAAGCAATATGTTCTATAGTAACATATTCATGACCGTAGTGATTTGCTTGTTCTATGGACTTTGTTAGAAGTTTATCTATCATAATACTATTTAACTGTTACGTTTTCTCTCCTGTAGGATTTGTTGTAATAATTTATTATGTTGCTCTGATAACTGCTTTGGCGGAACAACTTTTACCAATATAAGAAAGTCTCCTACAATACCATTATGTGGTTGTATAAAACCTTCGCCTCTTAATTTTAGTCTGCTATCAGGATTTGTATTTGGCGGCACTGATACTTGTAACTGCTTACCCGATATGTGAGCAATAGTTACCTTTGTACCTAGTATAGCACCAATATAATCTATCTCAATAGCACCTATTAGATCTCTGCCGTCTCTTCCAAATGACGGATGCCTTTCTGTAATTAATCTTATTCGAAGATCACCGGCAGGTAGATTGGCATCTTGTTGTGGTGCTTTGCCAGGAACATTATAAATTGTACCGTCCTTTACACCTTTGGGTATATCAATATCAATAGCACCTGTGCCAACATCAACACGTTTTGTTGTACCAAAGTACACATCTTCTAAAGATATTCCTATACTAGTTTCAGCATTAAAGTTTTGCGGACGTCTTTGCTGTCCAAACATGTCACCAAATATATCCGCAAAAGGATTGCCTCTACCAGCAAATGGGTCACCACCAATATTACGAAACGGGTCAGGGTTATCATACTGAGCACGTTTTTCTGGATTACTTAACGTGTCGTATGCTCCCTGTATCTTTTTGAATTCTTCTTCATCACCACCTCTATCAGGATGATTCTTCATTGCTAATTTTTTAAAAGCAGTCTTGATATCCTTTTGTGAGGCGTCGCGAGATATCCCCAATATTTCGTAGTAATCCATAATGTTTATTATACAGTCTTTGACGGAAATGTCAAGTGCTAATCGTCCTTATTGAACGTTTTTGGCTCAAAAGTTAATTCTGGTTTTGATTCATTATCTTTTGATTCGTAGTATTCTTTATATGCTTCTATAATTTGTCTATATCTAATAATTTGATTACGCATTCTTACATTGTTTTTTTGTAATAGTTCGTAATCTTCATCTGATAAACTAAAAAACACAGGGTCCATATTTGCTTCTTTAAGTATCCTAAATTGCTCTTCTTGATTTGCTTCTATAAGAATTTTCCAAGGTATGGCTTCTAGTTCTTCAATTGGAGGCAATTCTATATTTAAAGGAATCTTAGGTACTTCTGTATTAAAGATTTCTAATTGCTTTGTAGTAGCACAACCACTAATAAGGAATGTAATTAGGATTGGCAATATTAGGGCATTCTGCATTAATTTGCGATTTCTTAGTAGCATTTAATTCCTCCTCTGTTAATGGTGAGCCTTGTGCTATTTCGAAACACCTTGCTCTTTGTTTATCTCTTTTTTGCTCAATTCTTTCTATACTTTTAGGTTTACCAACAGCCAAGTTTCCTATGTCTCTTCTTTCACCTGAAGCATTTACTTTATTGAATTTTTCATTAGCAACATTTAAGTCTGCTGTAAGTTTTTGATTCTTCTCTTGTAGGGATTTATTGATATCCTGTATTTGTTGTATGTCTGCTAGTTGCTGTTCAATAACTGCTTTTTGATCTTCCACAGCACTTTCCAACTTTTCGTTGTTAAGTTTTAATATTTCGTTTTCTGATTTTAGATGTTGAACGTACCAGATACCTCCAGCCGCTCCAGATAATAATAAAAAGAATAAAACTAATTTAATCTGACTGAACATGTCTGCCAACTACCTCTAATAGTTGAGACACAGTCATTACATCAAATGTTTCTTCTTCTGGTATGGATATACCCAATTCGGATTCTATTTTCATGATGACATCCACAATATCTATTTCATCTCCATTGAGATCATCTATTAGATGTGTGTTGTCTTCGTACACTTTGTCTTTGCCAAAGTGTGATTTTAAAACTTCTATTACTGTGTCTCTCATTGTTTTCTTAATAATAAAACTTTATCACTCCCCGCCTTAGTGATTGTTACTCTTTGCTCACTAAAGTTGTTTACAGTATAACCTTTGCCTAAACATCTTTCTAAAAAGATATCATCTGTGGTTCTGTCTAGTATAGGTTCACTGGATACATCTTCCATAATATCTGCTTCCCCAAAGTTCAGCAAATCAAAATTAAAACTTCTGCGACCATTGTTTATAGATAATGTGCTTTTATCTTCTTGTTCATCTAACATCACATTAGATATTAAACTTTCTAAGAAAAAGTTTCCAATGCTTTCGTTGTAATCTTTCTTTTGTTGTATCATAAGGTTCTCTGTAAATTC
>TARA_B100001057_G_scaffold22855_2_pt1 | contig 15200 bp, 14 predicted proteins | sample TARA_B100001057 | Tara Oceans TARA_B100001057 (sample SAMEA2621839) | marine metagenome | biome: marine biome (ENVO:00000447); feature: surface water layer (ENVO:00002042); material: "saline water (ENVO:00002010), including plankton (ENVO:xxxxxxxx)" | depth 5 m
AAAATCTTTCAATTTTTTAACTAACCTTGGTTTTTTAAGCAGTGAAGATGATATTGGCATTTAAATTTTATATTTTATTATTTCACTAGGCAATATCAACTTAAATTTAGCTTTACAAGTAATTTCACCATCAACTGATGACTCCCCCTCACATTCAGCAAGACCTCTTTTAAAAGATATTACTTTAGTGTTTATAAACATTTTTTGACCTGGAAGTACTTTTTTTATAAATTTTATATTATCAGCATTAATCAAATATACCAATTTCCCTTTATTATTTGGTAATGTGAGTAATGCAATTGATGCCATTTGTGTCAAACATTCAAGCTGTAATGCACCTGGCATATTAGGATCTCCAGGCCAATGAACTTTGAAAAACCATTCATCCTCAATTAATAACTTGTATCCTTTAGCACTTTTACCAGGATCAACAAAGTCAACATGATCAATCATTAAATATGGGTCACGATTTTTTTGGAACTCTAATATTTTTTTTTTATCTAATATCAATTACTTAACCTCCAATATTCTAGTAAGTTCATTAACTAAATTTTTACCATCCCAGATTATATCCATATCTATTGCTTGACCAATTGGAACTATCCTGCTTATACCATCTGTTTCTAATTTATTTGCAAATGTTGTTAATTTACTTTTACTTACCCCAAAGTAAGTAATAGTTTGATATTTTCCATTTATAACATTCTGTAAATCATCAATTTTTTTGATATCGTTCTCAAAAAATACTCCTCCGAAACCTCTTAAATTAGTCAAGTCTGTGTTTAAGCTTTTTAATTTAAAAACTGATATTCTCTCAAGATTTAGACTTTCTTGTAAATTTTTAGAATTAAATGCTATCTTATTAATTCTATAATATTTTAAATTTTGCATCTCTTTACTAAATTGATATTTTATTTTTGCTAATTCATTTAATTTTTTCCAAAAAATATTTTTTTTGGATTTACTTCTATTAATCCAAAAAATTGAGTGTGGACTAGAGCAGGCATTTTGATCCATGATAAAAGTATCATTATAAAAATTCTTAATTAACTTATCTTTTTCTTTTTCACTCATTAATTCAAACTTTTTATAATCAATTATAGATATTGAATATTTGTCATCAAAAAATATATCTCTACATGAATTTTTTGTTTCCATTTGTTTAAAAACTTTTACAGTTTTCTCACCACCCCAAATAATCCTACCGTCAACTAATTTCGACAAATAGTTGGAAACTGTAGTTTCTTTATTGTAAAAAATGAACGCATTATTTTTAGAAATTTCTTTAAATTTTTTTTTTTTTAATAGATTTTTGATTAAGTTTAAAAATAATTCTATATTCTTTAATTTTACATCAGAGATTCTTACAATATTAGAATTACCAGATAACAAACCAAAAACAAAAGAGTATGCCAATGCTATGGGTGTGTTTGATGGTGGAATATGTAAAATAGTGCCAAGACCTTTTCTAAATTTTTCACTTCCGAGTTCATTAACTTTTGAGATAATATTATTTTTACGACACCAGAATGCAAAAGTAATTAAATCCGTATATTTAATAAATTCTTTTTTAGTCAAAATATTTCTTGATAATTCTGAAAGAAATTCAATGTTGTTTTTTTTAAAAGGACTCGAATTTTTTCTATTTATAATTTTTGATCCAATAATTACTTTAATATCTTTGCTTTTAAGAAATATCACTACATCCTCTAATTTCAACTTTATTAAGTCTACCAACAATAGAAAAAATTTTTCCTGGTTTTCCACAGTCACAGTTTTTTCCTTTATAGATTGCTTTATCCTCTAATAATACTGAGTTGCCAGGATAACTTGAAGGCACAATTGATATACATTGTAAAATCCCTTCATCATTTATATTGGACAATTCAAGATTTTCATCTCTTACAAAAATGTCAGATACCTGATTTGTGTGGAAATAACCTTTAGGACATTCCAAAAAAATTGAGCCTGTTTGCTCAACAAATCCAAAGTAATTAATTACATTTTTAATTTTAAATTTTTTTAGAATATTTAATTTTAAATCATTGTTTGTGATACCTTGGTCAGAAAGTTTTTTCCACCCACCGCCATGCACTATTTTTGCATTTGAAAAAGGAAATTTTATCTTTTTTTTATCTAAATTTTTTAGTAAAATATCATAAACTTTAGAAGTAAATCCAAAAATAATAAATTCTTTGTTATGATGATTTTTTAAAAATTCATTTAATCCATCATAATCAATTTCATTTTTTTTGTTCTTGAGATAGAAAAAATTCTTACCTATCAAAGAAAAGCCTAAAAAAGCTGCTATTTGAGCACTAATTTTATTTCTGTCGTTAATGTGGATTGGGTTTTGACCTAGTATCAAAAAAGGAAATCTTTTTTCACCAAATTCTTGTTGTAAAATTTTCTGAAGATATTTTTTTTGATCTATTGCATTTTTTTTGTCTAAAAAAATTCTTGATTTGTTACCTGAAGTTCCAGATGAATTTAATTCAAGGACAACTTCATCTTTTTTTATACTTTTTAACTCATATTCCTTAAACATATTTATATGAATAAATGGAATTTTTTCTAAACTTTTTAAACTATCAATATTAATACCCTTAGTTTCCAAAAATAGTCTGTAATTTACACATTTTTTTTTATGCTCGATAATTCTTTTTTTTATCTCATTTAAATAATTGCTCATCTTGTAAAATTTTTAATTAATTTTTTTTCTATATTTTTGTAATTTAATTTTCCATTAGAAAGATATTCAAATTTAAAATCAGATAAAAAGTTTACATAATTTCTTTTTATTTTTAATTTAGAAATTAAATAATCTTCCTCAAGATTTAGTGAGCTTTTCTTATCTGAAATAATATTAATTTTATTTTTTAAAAAAATTATTAAATATTTATTATTATAAAATTTAGTATTTAACATATCTTCTATATCATTTAAATTAACTCTCTCACTATCTAATTTTATATATCTATCATTTCTACCTGATAAATTTAAATTATTATTCTCATCTAGAAAACCTAAATCACCTGTTTCTATTAAAAATTTGTTTATTCTTTTGTTATTTAGGTCTTTAAAAGATTTTGCATAGCCAATCATTACATTTTTACCGTAATAATAAATATTTCCAACAGAATTTTTTTTTAAAATTCTATTATTCTTTTTAATAAATATTTTTCCTCCTCCAAAACATCTACCGACAGTATATATTTTATCTAAATCTCTTTTATTAGTGTAATTTGAAAAACTTATTCTTGGTGATGCTTCGGTCTGACCATACATATTAAAAATATTTATCTTAAGTTTATCTGCAATCTCTATCAAAAATTTTAGAGAATTTTTTGAAATTTTACCTCCTGCAATAGCAAAAAATTGAAAAGATCTTTGAATTTTTAAATCCAACCTTTTGAATATTTCATAAGTTTCGGGCACACCATAAAAGCAATTAATCTTATTCTTTGAAAATAAATTTTTAAATTCTTTTGATATAATACTATTTTTTTGTAAAAATAATTTTGCCCCACACATTAAGTGAGTATTCAAAATTGATAATCCGTAGGAGTAATGAAAAGGAAGATTGGCTAAAGCGATGTGATTCTTTTTGAGATTTAAATACTTAATGATATCCTTAGAATTTTTATAAATATTTGCCTTACTAAGCATAACCATTTTTGAAGATCCAGTTGTACCCGAGGTAGGTAACATGATGAGTAATTCTTTGTTAAGTTTGTGTAAGGATTTTTCGTGTTTAAAGATGAGATAATTTGAATATTTGAAGAGTATTTTTTTTTTAAATCTTAATATATAATTTTTTGGTATAAAAATTAGGTTAGGTTTATAGTCATTTATAAGATTTTCTAAATTATCAGAGTTGATTTTTACATCAATTAAAATGATCACATAATTTAATCTGACCAAAGATATATATAGTTTTATAAAAGTTGGTGAATTTTCTGCTACCAGGAAACATAAATTTCTGTTTTTGTCTTCTAATTTTTTCTCTAACTCTTTTACATCTTTAACTAAATCGTTGTAATAGATTTTTTTTTTATTATTAAAAATTGCAATATTTTTTTTAAAATTATTTAAGTTTTGGAAAAGCATGTTTGATTAAAAGATTTTAAATAATTTACATTTAAAATATTTGACACTATATAAATATACGCTTAACAATAAAGATAAATATTAATGAAATTTCTAGTATTAATTACTGCTCGAGCCGGTTCAAGAAGATTAAAGAACAAAAATTTATTAAAACTCAACAAAAAATCACTCTTACATTGGTCAATCAGTCATGCAAAAAAAATTAATGAAAATAAAAAAATTGTTGTTAGCACAGACTCAAAAAAAATACTTAATGTTGCAAACAAGTGTGGTGTTAATACGAAATGGTTAAGACCAAAAATGTTAGCTAAAAGTATTTCAAGCTCTGAGTCGGTCATCAAACATGCTTTTTTATTAGAAAAAAAAAATGGTTTTGCTGCAGATGCGATTATAATTTTACAACCAACTACACCTTTTAGATTTAAAAAAGATATAAATAAATGTATTAGATTATTTAAATCAAATCCTAAAAGACCTGTAATTTCTGTCACCAAAATTAAACATCCAACAAAAATACTATATCCTATGAAAAGCAAACTCAAAATTTTAAAGACGAGTAAATCTTTATTTATGCCAAATGGATCGGTTTATATAATAAATTCAAAACAAATTTTTAAAACAAATAACTATTTAAAATTAGAACCAAATTATGTTGAATTTAAAGGAATTAAAAATAATATTGATGTTGATACTTTTGAAGAATTAGCATTATCTAGACTTTTATTTAGCAAAAATATTTAGATGAATACGCTTAAATCCAAAATTAAACAATCATTTTTGACTCTTGAAAACACGCTAAGAGATGCAATAAATTCATTGGATAAAACAGAGTTAAAAATATGTTTTGTAATTGACAAAAATAAAAAATTAATTGGTTCAATAACTGATGGTGACATTAGAAGAGGACTAATTAAGAATTTAAGTGTTGATGATAAAATAAAAAGAATTGTGAATAAAAATCCTATTTATGTAAACCAAAATATGTCATATCAAGCAGCAAAATTGATTATGAAATCAAATCAAATACTTCAAATACCAGTTATAAATAAGAAAAGACAAATTATGGATATTCATCTATGGGATAATACAGATAAAGAAGTTATAAAAAATTCAATAGTAATAATGGCTGGAGGTTTTGGAAAAAGATTAAGACCATTAACATTAAAAACTCCTAAGCCAATGCTAAAAATTAGTAATAAACCATTATTGGAATTTGTTATACTTAATGCTAAAAATAATGGTTTTAAAAATTTTATAATCTGTACTCATTATAAGCATAAACAGATAAATAAGTACTTTAAAGATGGAAAAAATCTTGGAGTGCGTATTAAATATCTGAAAGAAAATAAACCACTTGGGACTGCTGGATCAATAAAAAGAATTAAGAGTAATCATCCTCTTGTAGTTATTAATGGAGATGTAGTTTCAAATATAAATTTTAAAAATCTATTAGACTATCACAATAAAAATAAATCTTATGCGACTATGGTAGTAAGAAACTATGAACAAATTAATCCTTTTGGCGTAGTGAAATTAACCAATAATAAAATAATTAGTTTAGAGGAAAAGAAAACTGAAAAAACCAGTATTAATGCAGGTATATATGTTTTAAATAACAACGTTAGAAAGATCATATCGGGTTATACGGATATGACTGATTTATTTATAGAATTAATAAAAAGAAAAAAAAAAGTATTAGCATTTCCACTTCATGAAAATTGGTTAGACATTGGAACAAAACAAACATTGAAAAAACTTAGAAAAGATAAAAATTCCTATTAATAAGAAATTTTTTTAATAAGTAACCTTGATTTATCTTTAGAATTTTTTATTAAAACATTCTCGATTTTTTGATAACCATTATTTCCCTTGTAAATATTATTGAGATTTTTCATTCTTTTGTAAAGATTTTTATTAATTTTTTTTACAGACTTCATCACACAATTTTGTTTAAGATCACAATCAATTATGTTTTTTGTTTTTAATCTATCTTTTTGTCTATTGCCCAAATTTATACAAGGTAATTTAAAAAAAAGGCTTTCTTTAATACCACTTGAAGAATTACCAAGTAGAAACCCATTTTTTTTCTTACCTAAAAAATTTAATAAGCTTAAATAAAGCTTGTCACCTAGATTTTTTTTAATAATTACGTTTTTGTGATTTTTAAATAAATTTATATTTTTGATAATAGTTTTATGGCCTGGGTCAAAATTTGGATAAGTAAAAACTATTTTATAATTTAAAGAAAGAAGTTTTTTAAGATCACTAAAAACATACTTAATCTTATTGATTTCATATATTAAAGGATGTAACGTAAATACGATTATTTTTTCATTTATCTTATTATCTAAAAATTTACGAACATATCTATCTGAAAAAAGATCCTTTTTTTTTAAATTAGAAATAGTAGGATAACCAACTTGAAAGACTCTCCATTTTTCCTCACCTAATTTTAACACTCGATTAAATGATTCTTTATTCGTTGTAATATGAATCGATGATATTTTTGTTAAACTGTGTCTTATGTTATCATCTAGAGCACCTCCGGATGTTTTATCTCCACCTTCAAGATGAATTATTGGGATCTTTAATAACATTGCAATTTGTGCTATTGCAAAAGTTTCAAACCTGTCTGCACTTAAAAAAATATAATCTGGCTCTGATTTAGAAATATATTTAAGAAATAATTTTTGTAGAGAAATAGAATATTTTGCAGCCTCTTTCGAAGTATTAGAATTTAAAAATATCTGAAATTTTTTGGACACACCAATTTTATCTTTTTTAATTTGTTGAGAAGTATCTCCTACGGCCAACTTTGATGTGTGGGAGCCAGAAGTTAAAAATAATATCTTAAATCTTTTATCTTTTTTAAAAAAATTTATAAAATACTTTTGCATTCCATATTCTGCTCTACTCGCAGAAAAAAACAGTAATTTAATTGGTTTAAATATCTTTTTTTTTAATTTGGGCATCTTTTTTAATATTCCTCTTTGCTCTTTTGCCTAAAATCTTGAATAAATCTACAGCTCTAAAATATCCAGTTCCAGGTCTTTTCACCCAAATATTTTTTTTAGTAAATTTTTCACCTTTTAAAATATTTTTCGTAGACACTACGCTTGCGTAAGCAAATTTTGTGACTGGCATTTCCTCTTTCAATATTTTTTTTTTAACCCCCTTAGAATTATAAAAATCGTTAGCAAAATTTTTAATATCTAAAATTTCATTTGGTTCTGAGGAGATACTAATATCAGGTCCACTCCATTTTGAAGATACTGTGAAGTGTTTTTCAATTATATTCGCTCCATTGGAAATTGCTATTTTAGATAAATTTGTACCAGTAGAATGATCGCTAAAACCTACTATGCAATTAAATTTTTTTTTTAAAAATTTTATTGTATCAAGATTAGCCTGTTTTGCCCTGGTTGGATAAATAGAGAGACAATGTAATAAGGCAATTTTATTTTTATACTTTTTAATTGAATTCATTGTTCTCGAAATAGATTCTATACTATTCATTCCAGTTGAAATTATTACCGGCTTTTTAAATTTTAATACTTCTTTAATTAAAGGTATATTATTGCATTCTCCTGAACCAATTTTAAAAAAAGGGACATTTATCTTATTAAGAAGTTTTGCTGCCTCAAGAGAAAAAGGAGTACTAATAAAAGTTATCTTTTTTCTTTTTGCATAATTCAAAAGTTTTTTATGATCCTCAAGTGATAACTCACATCTTTTCATTAATTGATAAACTGTCTCTTTTTTGGAATGCGCAAGATAAACTTTGGTATCAATCATTTCACATTCTGCAATATGTGTTTGAAATTTTATCGCATCTGCTCCTGATTTTGATGCTTCATCAATCAACTTATAACATTTTGATAATTTACCATCAAAGTTTATTCCAGCCTCAGCTATAATGTATGGTCTGGAACCTTCTTTGATTATCTTATTTCCGAGTTTTAATCTCATCATTTGCTTTTAAAATTTTATTTATTCCGTAGTTGAGTTTTACATATTTAATTTTTTTTTTAACATTTTTATTATAAAAGTTCACGTCTGGAATTCTTTTAGAAATTGAATTATTTTCAAAATTTTTAAATAAAATTGAGGATTTATTGTTCATTAATTTCTTTATTAAAAAGATTAACTCTTTAATTTTAATTTCTTCATTTGGATTGCCTACATTAACTATTTTATTATGGAACTTTTTAGATAGAAGATTAATTATTATTTTCACAACATCATCTATATAAATAAAACATCTTGAGTGATTAGGATTTTGAAATATACATTTTTTCAATTTTTTATTTAATTTGGAAATGGTTTCACTTATAACATGTGTTGGCTTCATGCCTGGACCGTAGGCATTAAAAATTCTTAAAATTGTATATGGAACTTTACTTTGAATTATTTCAAATTCTCCATAATATTTAGATAACCAATATGATGTACGAGGATGAAAAATATCTGGTGAAATTATTCTATCCAGCTCACTCATTTTATTTTTTTTATTTAAATTACTATAAATTTCACTAGTTGAGAAAAAAAATAATCTTTTTAATTTTTTTTGTCTTTTTGAAAATTCTAAGATTGATTTAAAACTAGAAATATTATTATTCAATGTTGAAACTGGATGATTAATCACTTTTTTAACTCCAAGATCAGCAGCCGCGTGAAATATATAATCAAAATTTATTTTTTTTAGTTTGTTAAGATTATTTTTGGCAATATCAATTTTATATTTTTTGAGGTTCTTATGGACTAACTTAAATTTTTTTTGATCTATTGAATAGACTTTAAAATTTTTATTAAGAAACGCAGTGACTAAATTTCTTCCTATAAACCCTGAACCTCCAGTCACTAAAATTTTTTTCATATATCGCCCCGACCTAAAATCTTTAATCTATTTTTATTTTTTTGTATAATTCTAATTTGACTTTCATTTAAGACGTTATTTAAATCAACTACTAAGGTCTTTTTTTTAAGAGTTTTAAAATTAATACTTTTAAATTTTTTATGTTTGACAAGAAAGATAACTATATTAAAGTTTTTTAAATCAACTTTACTTTTTAAAGCAGTGCCATAAATACTTTTTTTACTACATACTGGATCAATGATTGAAATTTTTTGTTTTTTATTTAAAAAAAATTTAAAAACCGGAAGAGATGCAGAATTTCTTAAATCGTTTACTTCTGCTTGATATGTGGCTCCAAAGATTGCTATCTTATTCTTTTTATTAAAATCAATTAATCTTTTTAAAAAATTAATAGAATTATTGTGCATATTGGAATTAATTTTCATGGTCATGTCTATGAAAGGAAATTTCTGATTTTTTTTCAAAAAATATTTACTTGTATATTTTGCAAAATATGGATCCTTAGTTAAACAATATCCCCCAACTCCAAGTCCAGGTTTCATTATATTTGAGTGTGTTTTTCTGAATTTAATCGCAGATATAATTGAAAATAAATTAACTCCTAGTTCATGGGAAAGTAAACCCCATTCTTCTATAAATGCAATATTTGATGCTCGATAACTATTTTCAAGAACTTTGCAGAGCTCAGCCTCTGAAAATTTGTTCAGTTCCATTAATTCACCATCTTTAATTTTGAAAATTATAGAAAATAATTTCTTAATTTTGTTACTTATTTTTTCGTCGCTATTTGACGAAAAAACTCTAGGGGAATTAATTAAGGATTTTAAATAGTTTTGACCTGGTTCAATTCTTTCAGGCGAAAAAACAATTCTAATTTTATTATTATAAATCTTTTTAGATTTTAATGATTGTATTAGATTATCAGTAAAACCAGGAGGAACTGTTGAGTTTAATATGAGTATAGTCTTTTTTTTTATGTAAAAAAAAATTTTTTTAATTAAGTTAAAATATTCCCTATGATTAGTATTTAAATTTTTTTCAATATGAAAAGGAATGCAAACGAAAATGAAATCTGAATCACTAATTTCTTTTAAATTAATTGTCAAATTTATCTTTTTTCGATTTCTGTTTAAAATTTTATTTAATCGAGCGTTTTCAAAATAATTTTGGTTTACGTCCAAAATTTCTTTGATCTTATCAGTTCCAGATTTAGAATTTTGCTCTACCCCAATTACTTTTTTAATTTTTTTATTACCTAAAAGATTGATATATAATGGTAATCCAACGTATCCTAAACCAATAACTGAAATTTTCATAAAATAGATTAAATTTTATATAGTTTTGTATCAAAGTTACAAAAGTTTTAAATTTAAATTTTTTTGACTTTATGATTTTACATGGTAATTGTAAATTTTAATTATCTTAATTTAATGAATTCTCAAGATTTTACAAAAAAACTCAAAAAGACATTAGATAAATTTTCAATTTCAGAAAATAGCATATTTTTTATTCATGCCGATTTGGGTAATTACTTAAAAAACAGTGCGTCTATAGGAGTTAAATGTGAACACCTCTATAAATTTCTAGCTGACTACTTTAAAAATCATACTCTTATAATGCCTACTTTTACATATTCTTTTTGTAAGACAGGAATATTTAATGTTCAAAAATCTCGCTCAGAAGTTGGTTTATTTTCGGAATATTTTAGAGAAAAATGCGGAAACTTTAGATCTGATCATCCAATTTTATCAGTTTGTGGTAAAGGAAAATTAGCAAAAGATATTATTAATAATATAAGTAAATCAGGCACTGGTGACGGATCTGTTTTTGAAAGATTATTTGTTTTCGACGCTAAAATTTTATTTTTAGGAGCAGATTTTATCAAAACTTGTACCTTTAATCATTATACAGAGCAATTTTTAAAAGTTAATTATAGATATTCAAAATATTTTAGTGGCAAGGTTATTAATAAGGATAAGACTACAAATGATAGTTGGGAATTTTATGTGAAAAATACTGAGGTTCTTAAGTTTAAAGACCTTTCTCATAATAAATATTTTGAGAAAGATTTAGTGAAAAATAAGATATTAAAAAAATATATGGTTGATAATTTTGAAATTGGCTTATGTTCATCAAGAGACTTATTTTCTTTTGTGAAAAAAAAAATGAATAAAAATATTTATTATATATTAGGATCAAAACCACAAAAATTTTAAAACTTATATAGCTAAAATTTATATACTTCATGATTTTTAAAATTAAAAAGATACTCGTTTTAATGAGAGATTTGTTTTTTTTTATTTTATTAAAATTTGGATATTCATTTAATTTTCCTTTTTTTTCAGCTCTTGCTATAAAATTAAGCTTGTTTAAATCCAAACAAATTAAATTTAAAAAGAATTATAAAAATACTATTATTGTTTCTTACAGAACGGGTGGGGTTGATGATTTATATCAAGTTTTTAAGGGTAAAATTTCTAATAAAAGAATTTTATTTTTAGATAGAAAATATCTATCTAAAATTTTTTTTCATTTCCATAAAAATATCAAATTTACAAGAGAGAAAGAATTTTTTTTTAACGAGAATTACAAAAATTTTATAAAAGACTTAGTTTATTGGTTAAATATTTTAGAAAAAAATTTCTCTTTCTTGACATTCAATTTCAATTATTTTGAGGACTCAGTCTTCAGGGAATATGCATATAAAAACGGGAATACGTGCTATCTATTTTATAAGGAAAGTTTTAGAACTCGAGCTGAATTTAAAATTCACAATGACAAAAGCCTTAATAGATATATTGCATTTTTTTCAAAAATCGCTGTATATAATAATGATACGAAGAACCATTTTTCAAAAAGATTGAGAAATATCAACGAAAAAATATCAACAATTGGAATGCCGAGAGCACTTTTTAGCTTCAATTTAACAAAAAGCTCAAAAAAAACAAAAGTTAAAAACGTTTTATTTTATTATTTCAAAAAAAATAAGGGAATGCCAGTAAGATTTAATAAATTTGATTATTTTAAGGACTCTGGAATTAAGAAACATAAACCACTTAGTTGGCAGCCTATTATTGATGATGTTTTTGATACAATGATAAAGCTTTCAAAAATTTATCCCGATATCAATTTTTTTATAAAAGCAAAAAAAGGTGAGGATGAAAATGCAAAATATATAAGAAAAATTCAAAAATTAGATTTACCCAATTTAAGATACTTTAATGACGGGCCAGGTCATCATTTTTTATTAGACTCTCAAATAGTAATTGGTATGAATTCTGCAGCAATTTTAGAAAGTATATTAGCCGGTAAAAAAGTTTTAATACCTTTTTTTTCAAAATTTAGAAGAAAAGTTTATAAACAATATACCTTTGATTTACCTTCCAGTATAATGGTAAATAATAAAACTAATCTTGAAAAAATTATCAAAAAAAATTTGGACAAGAAATATATTGATTTGCCTATAAAATTAAAAGACTATGAAAAAATTTCAAAAAAATACTTTGGTAATTTTCGTAATTCAAAGAAAAACTTAATAAATTTTTTAAACTGTTAGAATATTAACTTATCTTATTTTTTTTAATTTTAATTTTTGAAGGTCTATCCATATCTCCATCACCTTTAAAAAGGCTAATATTGTTATTTTTTTTGTCAATATAACCAAAATTTATATCAATATTTTTATTTTCAAAAGGCTCGAAATGATCTGGGATAATCTCCTTTGTTTCATATCTATTAATGAAACCAGCGAATTTTAAATTTTTATCATTTATGCCGTAACTATATAAATCTAAATACTCAGCATTGAATTTTTTTAATATTGATTGCAAAGCTTCACCAGTATACTTGATGTTATTGTTATTGCCAATTACGTCAACAATTTTAAGTAAATTAGTTTTTTTTAGCTTAATTTTTCTAAAAACAATAATAATATTATTTTGAGAGGATTTTAAATAATAGACTTTATATTTATAAAAACTATTTTTTATATATCGATTTAAAATATATTCTTTACTTTTAGTAGGATATTGTAAATTAAAAACTTTGTCTTCAATTTTAAAAATATTTTTTTTATTTACCTCTATAATTTCAAATTTTTTTTTTAAAAATTTATTTCTAAACCTTTTTTTAATAATTTTGGTTTTTTTTATATCTTTATTTATTAAAAAGTGATGATTAAGTTTGCCAATTTTAAATCCTTGCCATCTATGATAATCCGATAATTTTTCATCAAAACCCAAAACAGCAAGAAATTTATAATTTTGACTTTTAATTTTATCGAATAACTTTAAACCTATTCCTGGTATCATTGAATTATTTACCCTCCAATAAGAAAGGAAGCATGTATCTTTTAATTTTCTATCAAACTTACTAAAAGGCACATAACCTTGTACACCAGCTATTTTGTGATCATTTATTGCTAAAGCAAAATTATAATGTTTTTGATCTTTATATAACCAATTTATCAACTTATCACTTTTAGAAAGAATATGAGTTTTGCTATGATTAATTTTTATAAAATTCTTAAATTTCAATAAATATTTTTTGGATAGATATATTACTTGTATTTGATCTTTCATAATATATTTTATAAAAATTAAATCTATTAATACCTTTTAAATATTTTATTAAAAAAATATACACTTAAATAATGAAAAAATTTAATTACAAAAACTTAATAAAAAATAAAAAATTTAAATCTAATAAGTTTCAAAATTTTATTTATCGTATTAATGAATTTTCAAATATACAATTTGAAAGTTGCCTTTTTTATAAAACTGAGTTTTGGCAAGTTAAATTAAAGAACACAATATTTGTTAACTGTAATTTTAAAAGAAATATTTTTTCAGATGTTGAATTTAGCAATACTAAGTTTATAAACTGTAAATTTTATGAGTCAAGCTTTGCTCATTTAATTATTAAAGATAAAATCTTTATTAATTGTAAATTTCTAAAAAATAAATTTAACACAGTTACTTTAAAAATGAAAAATATTTTACCTAAAAAAATTTTTGACAAAAATAGTGATCAAATTATTACTTTTTCTGAAAAAAAAGAATTGATAAAAAATCTAGAAGGTAAAGGATTTAATTTTAAAAAAACAAATAGCAAACATCTAGATAATAGTATGTTTTATGTAAATTATAGACATATTGTAGATAAAGAACCTAAGAAATTTTCGAAATCAAAATTTTCTTTCAATAACTTTGAAAAAAAAACCAATTTTAAAAATATTGTTCATGAACTTATATACGGTAATGGTTATGTTGTTTTAGACGATAAGATTGATAATAAATATTTATTAAACGCTTTAAAGATACTCAATAGAAAAAATGACTCACTTAAAAAATTTTCAACGAATAAAAGAAATAAACAATGTTATTTAGACAATTTATTTGCTAATGACATTTCTTTCTCAAAAATTTTACCAAAAAAAAAATTTTTTGGTGAAATTAAGAAAATCTTGGGAGAAAATTTCACATGTGGGTTTTATAGTGCAAATATTTTAGCACCAGGGGCGCGGAGTCAGCCATTCCATATTGATTATCCATATCCGACTATGGATAGAAAAAACGGAGAATTAGTTAATTTTTCTTACAAAAATCCAATAAATATTCAAATTCAAATTATGATGTCAGAAATAAAAAAAAAAATTGGTGTAGGTCCCACAGATATAATTCCTGGCACACAATTTTTACAACAAGATCCAAAGTACTTAGAAATTTATGAAAATCAAAAAAAGAATGAAATTTATTTTTACAAAAAAAATAAAAAGTTTAAGTATAAAATCAAAAGTTTAGAGGGCTCTGCGGGAAAAACAATTTTGTTTAATGGATTGATGTGGCACCGTGCCGGTGAGAACGCTAGTAAAGAAAAAATGAGAATAACCCTAAATATGCAACTATTAAGCAACTATATTAGACCTATGCACAAATTTAATAAAATTAAAAAATCAGATAATGAAATAGTAAATCAATTGTCTGGTTACAATTTAAAATTGCCTGTAGAGGTGTAAATACTTTTTAAGATTTATAAAATTTTATATAATCTTGAGCCCCGAAAAAAAGACTCTGCCTGACTTTTGTTTATTTTTTTTGGAAAAATCATTGGATTAATTCAAATGTTTAGACTCACATTTTGATATATTGTTCTAATAAAACTAATTTTATCTATTTTTAAAAATTTTTTTCAGTGCATAAATCAAGCCAATTGA
>TARA_B100001057_G_scaffold38606_1_pt1 | contig 15200 bp, 15 predicted proteins | sample TARA_B100001057 | Tara Oceans TARA_B100001057 (sample SAMEA2621839) | marine metagenome | biome: marine biome (ENVO:00000447); feature: surface water layer (ENVO:00002042); material: "saline water (ENVO:00002010), including plankton (ENVO:xxxxxxxx)" | depth 5 m
GTTGGTAAAAAAACTTTTGATGGTTCAATTGAATGTTTAAAAGTGAGGGGGATGATGGTCTCTTTTGGAAATGCATCTGGTCCATTAGACCCTTGTAATGTAACTAAATCTTTAGCACCAAAAGGTTTATATTTGACTAGACCAAGTATTGCCCATTATACAGCTACCAGAGATGAACTTGATGAGGCTGCAAATAAAGTTTTTGAAATGTTTATTACAAAAAAATTTAAGCTGAATATTTTTAAAAAATATTCTTTGGATGAAGTCGTTAAAGCCCATTCAGATTTAGAAAATAGAAAAATATTGGGACCTGCAGTAATTATCCCCTAATCAACTTTTACATCCATATCGGACATATGAAGTTTTAGGGCATTAGTCGATATATGAATTTCTCTTATAAAAAAAAGTATTGATATTATCATTGATAAACAGCACGAACCAAAAATAACTCTAGCAACAAAAAAACTATCTAAATAAAGTGCAAAAACTGTCAGCATATTAAATAAAAAACCAAATGCAGCAAACAAGATAGTCCATCTTAAAAGAGTGATTCTGCCACTTAGATTAATAAATTGTTTCTTCCATTCAGGAGGTATATGCTTTTCGTAAACATGCTCATCATGCAGCTGTCTAATCAAGATGCTTAAAGAGTGAAATCGATTACTATATACTGCCATTAATAATGGAATAGCAGGAAACATTAGTGCTGTTACTGTATAATCTATATTCATACGAATCAGTTTGATTATCAATCTTGGCTTTGTTATTTACAAGTAATTTTTTATGAACCAATTAAGATTATTTATAGAGCTTACAAGATTAGAAAGGCCCATTGGCTATATGTTGCTTTTTTGGCCTTGTGCATGGGGATTAACCGTAGCTTATGATTTTTCAAAAGATAAAAATATTTATTTTATATATTTATTATTATTCTTTGCTGGTGCAATGTTAATGAGATCAGCTGGATGTATTATAAATGATATTGCAGATAGGAAATTCGATAAAAAAGTCTTAAGAACAAAAAATCGACCGATTGCCTCTGGTAAAATATCAGTTAAATTAGGTCTTATATACGCCAGTGGTCTTTGTCTTTTGGCTTTATTTGTTTTATTAAACTTTAATCTTTTCACAATTATTATTGCTTTAGGATCGATGCCTTTAGCCTTTGCATATCCTTTTATGAAAAGAATTACTTACTGGCCGCAATTTTTTTTAGGTATAACTTTTAACTATGGTCTCATTTTAGGTTGGTCCTCAATAAACAATGATATCAGCACAATTCCTTTGCTATTTTACTTTGGGGCCATATTTTGGACACTTGGTTACGACACAATCTATGGGTTTCAAGATATTAAAGATGATGAAATCATAGGTTTAAAATCAACGTCAATAAAATTTAAAAAGATCCCTTACATTTTTTTATATATGTCTTATTCAATTTTTTTTATATCTTTGATAGCATTAGGACATTTAATGAATTTTAATATTTATTACTATATAAGTTTAATAATAATATTCTTTCAACTATTCTTCATACAATTAAAAAAACTAGATATAAAAAGTCCAAAGAACTGCTTACAAATTTTTAAATCGAATAACTATTTGGGCTTTTTAATATTTGGAAGTTTACTGTTAGGAAAAATTTAGATAATGACAAGTTTACAAATTATAAAAAGACTTTATTTTGGATATACAAGAAAATATTTAAAAAATATATTATTTTCTGTTTTTTTTTCTTTATTACTGGCTAGTAGTACCTCATCTATAGCCTACCTACTTGATCCCGCAATTAACGAACTTTTTATTAAACAATCAAGTTCTTTAATATATATAATTCCAATTTTAATCATTCTTGCCTTTGCAATAAAAGGTGCATCATTATATTTGGCAAAAATTATAATGATAAATGTTGCCGAGGAAGTTAGGAGAGACATTCAAACAGATATGTTTTCATCCTTAATTCATGCTGATACACAGCTAATTGATAATAAACATTCAGGAAACTTCATAACTAATTTAAGTAATGATGTTAATATGATCACTGGGCTTTTAAGCACAGCAATCTTAAATCTATTTAAGGATAGTCTGACATTAATAGGTTTGATGATAGTTATGTTTTATCAAAATTGGAAATTATCACTTATAGCAATAGTTATGATTCCCTTGGCAAGTTATGCGGCAAAATCACTAGGTAAAAGAATTGGTAAAGTATCTACACAACAAATGCAAAAGGCAGCTGTTCTTACATCCTACCTTATAGAAATTTTTAAAAACCATAAATTAATGAAAATTTTCCAAAAAGAAAAATATGAAAAAAAAAGAGCAAATGAATTCATTCATAATCTCAAAGAATTGAATAAAAAAATTGCAATAGTTTATGTAAGAGCTTCTCCAATTATGGAGGCGTTAACCGGTATTATGATTGCGATATTAATTTTTATCTCAGCTAAATTAGTTGTTGCAGATGAGCTTGAGGTAAATAATTTTTTTTCTTTCCTAGCGGCTATGATGCTTGCATATCAGCCAGTTAGGTCACTAGCTACTTTAAACATCACTATTCAACAAGGTATAGCTGGTGCAAAAAGAGTATTGCCAATTATTGATAAAGCTCATGAAATAAAGGAGAAAAAAGAGGCCGAAGAATTAAATGTTGATAAAGGTCAGATTAATTTTGAAAACGTAAAATTTAAATATCTTGATGAAAATAGTCAAATTTTAAACTCTATAAATTTGAGTATACCTGGGGGAAAAATGACTGCGCTTGTCGGACATAGTGGTGCTGGAAAATCTACAATTTTAAATTTAATTCCAAGATTTTACGATGCAAACTCTGGGGATATAAAAATTGATAATCAATCTATTTACGAATCTACAATTCACTCTTTAAGAAAAAATATTTCACTAGTTAGTCAAGATACAACTTTATTTGATGACACAATTAAAAATAATATTCTTTATGCAAATTCAGATGCTTCAGAAAAAGATATAAATGATGCAATAAAATATTCTTTTGCAGATGAATTTATTAATAAACTGCCTAAAAAAGAAGAAACAATAATTGGAGAAAACGGAGTAAGACTATCAGGGGGTGAAAAACAAAGATTATCGATCGCAAGGGCAATACTTAAAAAAACACCAATTATTTTATTAGATGAGGCAACATCATCTTTAGATGCAGAGACAGAAAGTAAAATTCAAAAAGCAATAAATTTTTTAACAAAAGACCGCACCACTATTGTCATAGCTCATAGACTTTCTACAATTCTAAACTCAGATAAAATATATGTTATTGATAAAGGAATGGTTGAGTGCGAAGGTAAACATGAGCAACTGTTAAGTAATAGTAATACTTATAAAAATTTTTATGAAAAACAAATTAAAAAATCATAATGATGATTATAATTTACAGGATTATAATTAATTTAATTCTTCTTTTTTCTCCATTAATTATAATTGCAAGGTTAATAAAAGAAAAAGAAGATAAAAAAAGATTTATTGAAAAATTTTGTTTTTTTTCAAAAAAAAGGGGTAATGGAAAACTCATTTGGTTTCATGGTGCAAGCGTAGGAGAACTACAAAGTATAATTCCACTTCTAGAAAAATTCGAAAAAAATAATAAGATAAAAAAAATTCTGGTAACATCAAATACTTTAAGTTCTTCAAGAGTTTTACAAAAAGTAAAATTTAAAAAAATAATTCATCAATTTTTTCCTATTGATACAAATTTTCATACAAAAAAATTTTTAGATTATTGGAATCCTTCCTCTGCTTTTTTTATAGACTCAGAAATTTGGCCTAATATGTATCTAAACTTAAATGATAGACATATTCCTATTACTCTTCTAAATGGAAGAATTACAAAAAAAAGTTTTTCCAGGTGGAAAATATTTCCTAATTTTGCTTTCAGGCTCTTTAATTCATTTAATCAATGTTTTTCTGCTAGTAAAGAATCGAAAATTTTATTAGAAAAATTAGGTGCAAATAATGTTAAATTTATTGGTAATTTAAAATTCGCTCAATCAGAAAATAGTGAAATAAATTTAAGCAATAATATAAAAAAATTTTTATTATCAAAAAGAATTTGGTGTGCATCTAGCACACATAATACGGAAGAAAAACTTTGTGGTTTAGCTCACAAAGAACTTAAAAGAAAATATAAAAACCTTTTAACAATAATTATTCCACGTCACATAGATAGGGTTTACAAAATTGAAAAAGAATTACAGCAGCTCAATCTTAGAATTCATAACTATCAATCAAACAAGAAAATAGATAAAAACACAGACATATTTATTGTCGACGTTTATGGCAAAACAAAAAGTTTTTACAATTTATGTAAGAATGTTTTTTTAGGAGGATCGATTATAGATCATGGAGGTCAAAATCCTTTAGAAGCTACTCGCTTTGGTTGCAATATTTTACATGGTCCAAACATATCAAATTTTAAAGAAATTTATCAATTATTAAATAGATACAAGGTTTCTCAGAAAGTGATTAACCAAAAACAAATGACAAGTTCTTTAAATAAATTATTCCAAAAGAAATTAAATTCAAAAAGAATGCAAAAAAAATTAAATTTAATTGGTCGAAAGATTTTAGATTCCACATATAACGAAATTAAACTTAAATTATAATATGAGATTTAAAAAGCCAAAATTTTGGGATTATAAAAAAATTTCTTTTTGGTCAATTATACTTATTCCTTTTTCAATCTTATATCAGTTAGTTCTATGGATTAAAATTCTCATTTCAATTTTTAAAAAAAATAAAGGAAAATATCCAATTATCTGCGTAGGCAATATTTATCTTGGGGGAACCGGAAAAACACCATTAGCAATTGAAATTTTCAAACTTTTGAAATCTGATGGAAAAAACCCAGCATTTATAAAAAAAAATTATAGCTATCTCAAAGATGAAATTAAAATGATGAGTGAAATTGGAACAATTTATAATTTAAGCAATAGGGCGTCTGCCATAGCTCTTTCAGAATCTGAAGGTCATGATGTTGCAATTTTAGACGACGGTTATCAAGATTTTTCTATTCATCCTAATTTTTCAATTTTATGCTTTAATTCAAAACAATTAATTGGAAATGGACTTTTAATTCCAGCTGGGCCTTTAAGAGAAAAATTAAGTGCAGTTTTAAGAGCTGACTGTATTATTATTAATGGTAAAAAAGATGAAAAGACTTCTATTTTTGAAAATCAAATTTTGAAGAAGAAGAAGTTACATTTTTTTTATTCAAAATATAAAATCAAAAATATTGAAAAATTTCATAATAAAGAAATAACAGCATTTGCTGGAATTGGGAATCCGTCTAATTTTTTTGATTTATTGGAATATAACAATTTAAATGTAAAAAAAACTTATTCATTCCCTGACCATCATAATTATTCTGAAGAAGATTTTGAAAAAATTATAGGAAATAAATCAACAAAACTTGTCACAACTAAGAAAGATTATTATAGGATGACTGATCAACAAAAAAAAAATTGTGATTTTATTGAGGTTGATTTAGAAATTGAAAATAAAGAAAAATTTTATAGTTTAATTAAAAATTATTTATGAAAATAGTTAAATATTTCTTAGAGTTTATTTTTATCATAAGTTTTTTTTTTATTTTTAAAATTATTGGCTATAAAAACGCATCAAATCTTGGGGCAATTATCGGAAAAAAGCTAGGCCCTTATTTTAGATCAAGTTCAAAAATTGAAGAAAATTTAAAAGTTTCAAATATTGGCAATTCAGATGAAGAAAGAAAATTCATTATAAGCAATATGTGGAGTAATTACGGAAGAATATTATCTGAATACGTGTTTCTCAAACAATTTAGAAAAAATATTTTAAGTAAATTTTTAGAAATTGAAGGTTTAGAATTATTGGAAAAAATTAAAAGAGATAGTGAACAGGTAGTCTTCATATCTGGTCACTTTAATAACTTTGAATTAATGGCAATGGAAATTGAGAAAGCTGGTTTAAATCTTTGCGCAATTTATCGACCTCTTAACAATCCCTTTTTAAATATAATAATGGAGAAAATAAGAAAAAATTATATTTGTAAAAATCAAATTAAAAAAGGTAAAAGTGGGACCAGGGAATTAATAAAATTATTTAAAAAAAATTACTCAGCAGCTTTAATGATTGATCAAAGAGTGAGTGAGGGTAAAAATATCCATTTTTTCGGCAAAAAAGCAAAAACTACTACCATTCCAGCACAATTAATTAAAAAATATAATTGTAAAATAGTGCCTGTTTATGTTGAAAGAATAAAAAATCAAAACTTTAAAATATATTTTAAAAATCCTATTAAATTTGACGATAATTTATCTATTGAGCAAATTTCTTTAGAACTTAACAAAATTTTAGAAAAAATGATTTTAAAAAATCCTGACCAATGGATTTGGTCTCATGATAGATGGAAATGAATTAGTTTTTCTTATTAGTTTCCTCTCTTTTAATTGAAGCTTCAACATGTGAAAAATAGGGTTCTTGAAGGTCTACATTCCAATAATTTAATTTTTCAAGTGAAATTTTTTTTCCTGATATTGCACAGATTACATGATCACCTTCCTCTAGAATTTTGAAATTGTTAGGTAAATATTTTATTTTTGCTAATTTTTTATACATTTTTAGTTTATACATTACTATATGAAAGTTGCAGTAATAGGAAGTGGTGGAAGAGAACATGCAATATGCTCATCTTTAAAAAAGTCCGATAAAGTTGAAAAAATTTACTGTTTGCCAGGAAACGCTGGTACCAGTTCAATATCGGAAAATGTTGAAATAGATTTGAATAATTTTGAAAAAATGAAGAATTTTTTTTTAACAAATAAAATCAACATAGTTATTGTCGGCCCTGAAAAACCTCTGGTGGAAGGAATAGTAGATTTTCTTGAAATACATAACATCAAAGTTTTTGGTCCAAATAAAATTGCATCACAATTAGAAGGTTCAAAAATTTTTACAAAAAAATTATGTCAAAAATATAATATCCCGACTGCTAATTTTGGAATTTTTGAAAATGTAAAAGATTCAAAAAAATTTTTAGAAAATTGTGCTTATCCTATAGTTGTAAAAGCCGATGGTTTAGCTGCTGGTAAAGGTGTTTATATTTGTGAAAATAGAGAACAATCAAACTTAGCTGTTGAGGAAATCTTTAATGGTAAATTCGGAGTGGCAAAAGAGATACTTATTGAACAATTTCTTAAAGGCGAAGAAATGAGTTTTTTCATTATTTCAGATGGAAAAACTTATAAGACTTTTGGGACAGCTCAAGATCACAAGAGAGTTTTTGAAAATGATAAAGGTAAAAATACTGGTGGTATGGGTGCATATTCTCCGTCAAGGCTTGAAAATGAAACTTTAAATAAAAAAATTATAGAAAAAATTATTAATCCTACACTTGACGGTTTAAAGGAACAGGGTTCTGGGTTTAAGGGATTTTTATATGCTGGTCTAATGATAATAAATGATGAGCCATTTTTAATTGAATATAATGTAAGAATGGGGGACCCTGAGTGTCAAACTATTTTACCTAAGCTTCAAACTGATTTTTTTGAAATTATTTGTGCTTGTATTAATAAAAATTTAGATAAGATAAATATTAAATGGTCAGAAAAAAAAAGTCTTTGCATAGTTTTATGTTCAAAAGGTTATCCTGAAAAATATAAACAAAATGTAGAAATCCAAAATCTCCAAAAAATTCATCTTGAAAAAAATGAATATATTTTTCATGCCGGTACTAAATTTAAAGATTCTAAAATTTTATCAATTGGAGGAAGAGTTTTAAATTTTGTTGCTATTTCGGGAGAATTTAGCGAATGCAGAAATAGGGCCATTAATCTTATAAATCAATTAAATTGGGATAATGGTTTCTTTCGGAAAGATATTGGATACAAAGTTATAAAATCATGAGAATAATAGCCGGTAATCTCAAAGGAAAAAAAATTTTTCTCCCAAAAGATAAAAATACCAGACCATTGAGAGACATGGTCAAGGAATCTATTTTTAATTTAATTGAGCATTCTAATAAATTTTACTGCTCAATTATAAATTCAAATGTTTTAGATCTATTTTCAGGTAGTGGATCTTTTGGACTTGAGTGTATTTCAAGAGGTGCGGAGAAAGTCACTTTTGTAGAAAATTATAATAATGCGCTACTTATCTTAAAAAAGAATATAAATTATTTTAGTGTTAATAAAAATTCAAAAATTATAATGGAAAGTTGTTTTAAAATTTTTGGTTCAAATAATAAATTCGAAAATAAATTTGATATTATCTTTATTGATCCCCCCTATAAAGAAGCAAAAGTAAATGAAATAATTGAAAATATTAAAAAAGAGAAGATTCTAAATAATAATGGGATAATTATTTTACATAGGCACAAAAAGGATACTGTTGTAATTTCCAATAAACTAAAAATTCTAGATGAAAGAATTTACGGTGTCTCAAAGATAACCTATGGAAATTAAGTTTTTACCAGAAACTTTTTAGTCTCAGATTTAATCAATTCAACTGCAGGCTGATCATAAGGATTGATTTTCATAGCTCTTGCAAGAAGTATTGTTTCTAATATGAAAAAAACAAATAATTCACCTAAAGTCTCCTCATTTCTTTTTTTTATTAAAAAAGTTCTAAAAGGTATATTTTTTTTTTTAAAAACTTTTTCAGTAGCACTAAACTGTGCATATTTAATTTCTTCTAAACTCTTATTTTTTAGAAAAAAATGGGTTCTTAAAAGATTATTATTAATTATTTTATTAGATTGAGCTTCTCTAGCAAAAAAAAATGTATAAAAATTATTTTTTGGTCCATCTAAATATAATTGCATTAAGCTATGATTATCTTTCGGCATTTTAGAAACAACAGGCAGAATTCCTTTACTTTTTTTTCCAAGACTTTCTGCAATTAATTGTTGATACCATAAAAATAAATCAGACGAATTATCATCGTAATTTAAAATAATGGAATTCAATTTTTTTTTTTTAGTTAGAAATAAAGTATTAGCGACATTTTGAACTAAAGAATTAACAAAGCGCTGATTCTTTATTAGTTGATTAAATCTTCTAAATCTATTTTCATTTAATCCCATTAGATTAGCTGGTAGCATGCCAACTTCTGATAAAACAGAATATCTTCCACCTATAAAATTATTATGGTAAATAATCTCTGATTTTAATTTTTGAGCCAAATTAGTTAAATAACTATGTTTATTTTCAGTTATAAAAATATTTTTCTCTTTACCTTTAATAATTATATTTAAGTTTGATATTGTCTCAAGCGTGTTACCTGACTTAGAAATTATCAAATTTAGTTTTTTTTTTTTGTTTTTTTTGCTTAATTTTATGAAAGAAAAATCATCTATAAATTGAAAATTTTTTTTTATCTTATGTCTTAAAAAACTATAAATTGAACGCGATCCTAAAATCGATCCTCCCATTCCTATAATTAAAATTTCAGAAAATTTTTTTAGTTGAAGTATTTTTTTTTTTGTAAATGAGTCTTTATAATTCATTTTAAGTGAATCTAAAATCTCGTTATTTTCATTTAATAATTTTTTTAATAAATTTCTTATTTTTACAGTTTTTGACTTTATTGAAAAATTTTTAAAATCTATATTGTTTGTAAACATTACTTTATTTAATTTTTTTTAAGACAGATTTCTCTAATTCAGAAGGTTCAGAATTTTTAATTGTTTCATTTATTTTTAAATCTCCACTGTCTTGAGATATTTGAATTTCATCAACTTTTTCATCGTCTATTTTATTTTCAGTCGGCAAAGGAAGCTCTCCATAATTTGGTGGTAAAACAAGGGGATTTTTTTTTTCTACTAGAAACTCATCACTATTATTTTTTTTTTGTAAAGTTAGAGCATCTTGTGTGGCCTGACATGCTACAAGAAAATATGGCAAAATTAAAAAACAAAAAATTTTTTTCATACTTTTTTTTTTAAAAATAATTCTAAATATATTAGAAAAATAACTCCTAAAGTAATAAATATATCAGCTACATTAAATATAAACCAATGAAAATTATTAATATGTAAATCAATAAAATCTGGCACAGAAGAATAGTATATTCTATCAAAGATGTTTCCTACTGATCCTCCAAATATCATTAAAAAAGCAAACTTTTCAAAGCCATTGGTTCTTGTAGCCATCCACAAAATTATTAAAGTGATTAACAGAATTATAGCAGTTAAAATATTATAGTGTAAATTTTCTTTTAAAGAAAATAATCCAAATGCTATTCCATCATTCCAAATTAAGTTTAAATTTAAAAATTGAGATAAAAAAATATTAAACTCACCATATGATTCAGCATGATTAATTATATAAATCTTAGTCAGTCGATCTAGTAAAAAAATAATTAAAACGAAAAAAAAGCTCCGAAAATTCTTAAAAGTCATTTAAAATTCTAATGTCTAACACAAGGTTCATTACTTATTTTCCAACATACTGGACATTTGCTCCCCTCAGCTTTTTTTGTCGTAACAATTATTTCACTTTCTTTTCCTACTTGAATTTCTGCAGATGAAGTAATACATAATTCAGATAAATCAATTCCCTCAATAATTTTTTGATTTTGTTCATTTAGTTTTACAAAAATTGATGCTTCAAGGCTTGATCCTATTTCTTTTTTTGCTCTTTTTTCCTCTATGCTTAAATTGCAAATATCTCTTATTTTTAAAAGTTGTATCCATTTGTTGTTTAATTCAATATTTTCAAATTTTTTTGGAAAACTTAAAAATTTTTCTAAATGAATGCTTGATTTCTTTTTTTGTAAAAGTTGATAAATTTCCTCAGTAGTGAATGATAAAATTGGTGCAAACCACTTTAACAACGAATTCAAAATTATATTTAATACTAATAAAGATGATTTTCTTTTTTTTGAGTCTTTTGTATCGCAATATAGAGTGTCTTTTCTAATGTCAAAATAAAATGAAGATAAATCTACAGTACAAAAATTTAAAAGTTCTTTATACAAATTATGAAAATCATAATTTTTAAAATATCTTTTAAAATTTGAATTAAGTGTATACATCTTGTGTAGCATAAACTGTTCAAGTTCTGGTAATTTTGATGGATCAACATTTTCAAAATCAATGTCTTCAAAAACATCATTCAAATTTCCAAGTAAATACCTAAAAGTGTTTCTAATTTTTCTATAAGACTCAGAGTGTTGATCTAATATAGAATAATCTATTCTTAAATCTTCTGCATAATTAGACGATGCCACCCAAATTCTCAAAATATCTGCGCCATATTTTTTTAATATATCTTCTGGAGCAATAACATTGCCTAAAGATTTTGACATTTTAAGACCTTTTCCATCAACAACAAATCCATGTGAAAGAATAGTTTCAAACGGAGCTTTTCCTCTGGTGCCACAAGATTCTAATAATGAAGAATGAAACCAACCTCTATGTTGATCTGAACCTTCAAGATACATTGATGCAGGCCATTTAAGATCTTGCCTTTTTTCTAATACAAAAGAGTGGGTTGATCCACTATCAAACCATACTTCCACAATATCGCTTAATTTTTCAAAATCTGCAGCTTTGTAATTACTACCAAGAAATTTTTGTGGATCATCAGAAAACCAACAATCTGAACCTTCTTTTTCATAAATTTTTGCAATATTTTCAAAAACTGCTTCATCAACTAAAATTTTATTATCTTTTTTATTAATAAAAATTGGTAATGGAACTCCCCAAACTCTCTGACGAGATACACACCAATCAGGCCTAGTTTCTATCATTGATTTTAGTCTCTCTTTTCCCTTATTAGGATAGAAAGTTGTATCATCAATGGCTTTCAAAGCTTTTTTTCTAAGTTTGTGACTATCCATAGATATAAACCACTGTGGAGTTGCTCTATGGACTAATGGTGCTTTTGATCTCCAAGAATGAGGATATGAATGAAGAAGCTCGCCATTTTTAAGAAGCATTTTCTGTTCTCTCAACTTTTCGATTACAATTGGATTAGCTTTAAAAATATGTATCCCCTCAAATAAAAAAACATTTTTTGTATATTTGCCATCTCCATCAACTGTTTCAATTGCTTTAATGCCATTATTTAAGCAAAGATTAAAATCATCTGGACCATGACTTGGTGCACAATGCACTATTCCAGTACCTTGTTCGGTTGTTACAAAATTTGCTTCCAACATGGGTATTTCATAGTCATAACCTAAATTATAAAAAGGATGAAAACAAAAAGTATTTTGTAAATTTTGTCCTTTAAATTTTTTCAATTTTTTGTAATCTTTTATTTCACAATTTTTTATGACAGATTCTAATAAAGCTTCAGCAATAATAATTTTTTTGTTTTTAAATTCACCATCATCGTTTATCTTAATTAATGAATAGTCTAAGCTTTTGTTGAAAGCTAAAGCTTTGTTAGCAGGTATAGTCCAGGGAGTAGTGGTCCAAATAAGAATATTAGTATCCTCAAGCTCCATAATATCGGATTTTTTAATAGGAAATAAAACATAAATTGTATCGGATTTGTGATCTTGATACTCAACTTCAGCATCAGCTAAAGCTGTTTTTTCTACAGTAGACCACAATACAGGTTTATATCCTCTATAAAGACTTCCTTCTTTTAAGAACTTTCCAAGCTCTCTTACAATCTGAGCCTCAGCTTCATAACTCATTGTAGAATAATAATTTTCCCAATCTCCAATAACTCCAAGTCTCTTAAATTGATCTTTATGGACCTTTATCCATTTTTCTGCAAAAGCTCTACATTCTTTTCTAAATTCAACTATTGGAACTTCGTTTTTATTTCTTTTATTTTTTTTATATTGCTCCTCAATTTTCCATTCTATAGGCAAACCATGGCAATCCCAGCCTGGAACATACACAGAATCTTTACCATCCATTTGATGAAATTTAACAATTATATCTTTTAATATTTTATTTAGTGCTGTCCCCATGTGAATATTGCCATTAGCATATGGAGGACCATCATGAAGAACAAACTTTTCCTCACCTTTTCTCGAATTTCTCAATTCTTTATAAAGATTTATTTTTTCCCAAAGTTTTAAAATTTCGGGTTCTCTTGTTGGTAAGTTTGCTTTCATAGAAAAAGCCGTTTTAGGTAAATTGATCTGAGATTTGCTCATTAAATATTTTTTGCCTTTATTAAATCACTTTTTATTTGTTTTCTTAATTGGTTCACGTTTTTGAATTTTTTTTCTTTTCTAATAAATTTTAAAAATTCTACAGTTAAATACTTATTATATAGATTTCCAGAAAAATTAAATAAATGAACCTCTAATAATATTTTTTTTCCATTAAATGTTGGTCTATATCCCAAATTTGCTATTCCCTTGGTATATTTTGTATTTTTTATATTTTTAACTTTGACAGCATAAACTCCTGGGCAAGCCATGATGTAATTCTTAATGTCAATATTTGCAGTTGGAAAACCAATTTTTTTTCCTAAACTTTTGCCCTTTTGAACTTTACCAATGATAGACCAGTTTCTATTGAGAAGTTTGTTTGCTTTTTTCAAATTACTTTTTTGTAAGTAATTTCTTATCAAGGATGATGAGACTATTTTTTTCTTAAATAAATATGGCTTAGGTTTTATTATCCTATAACCACACTGTTTTTCATACTGAATCAATTGTTTAACATCACCTTCTCTTTTGTTGCCAAATCTAAAATTGTTACTAACGAAGATAAATTTTGCCTTTATTTTTTTTGCTAAAATCTCTTTAATGAAATCAGTTGATTTAGTCTGAGAAAATTTTTTATCAAATTTTTTTAAAATAACAAAATCCACATTATATTTTTTAAAATAATCAATTTTTTGGTCTTGATTAGATATTCTAAAATTTTTAATCTTTTTATTAAAAAACATTTTTGGCATTGGGTCAAAAGTGAGTACTCCAACTTTCGTAAAATATTTTTTCTTATATTTTTGTGCTAACGTAAATAATTTTTGATGGCCTAAATGAAGACCATCAAAGTTCCCAATCAAAAAGATAGAATTTTTATGTAAATAATCTATTTTAAAATTTTTATATATCTTCATTGAACCTACCATTTTAATTCGGTTTGTATGTAATTACAAATTGCTTCATAAGCTTTTGATGTTTTTTCGATGCCCCTGGATTCAATTTCATTTTTATGAATGCCATTTGAAATCAATAATGAGTCAAAATTTAATAGATTTGCGCCTTTAATATCTGTATTTAAATTGTCGCCAATTGATAATATTTTTTTATTTTTGTTTTCGAAAGCCTGATTATAAACTTCTGGGAAGGGTTTACCAAAGTAGATAACTTCACCCCCCATTTTTTCAAAAACCATGGCAACTGATCCAGCACATAGCTCTCTATTATTGCCTCTATCAACAATTAAATCTGGATTAGTACAAATCATTTTTTTTTGTAAATGGTTTTTGAATAAATCATTATAATAATTTAAATCTTTGATGTGTTCGTCAAATAATCCTGTACATAAAATATATTCACAATCTTTAATAATTTTTGTTTTTAGACTTTCAAAATCTTTGAATAAGTCTACATCTCTAGGTGGTCCAACATGAAAAAAAGCTTTCTTAGATAAGTTCGTTTTGATAAATTTTAAAGCAGCCTCACCAGAAGTAAAAACATGATCTCTAATTTCTTTTTCTAAACCCAATTTTTCTAAAAAAAGTTTAACTGCATTATTTGGTCGTGGTGCATTTGTCAAAAGAACATAGTCTTTATTTTTTTTTGAAATTTCTTTTATGGCTCGAATTGCCTCAGAATGAAGATAAATTCCATTATGAATAACACCCCACAAATCTATATAAAATAGTTCATAATTATCTACTATTGAGCAAAGTCCTTCTTTATCTAAATTTTTGGTCATCAAAATAATCTATAAACCAAAAAAGGCTCAAATTCCTTTATTTTTTAACTAACTTATTTAGAACTATATCTTGAAATAGTGCTCCCAATATCTATATGAAGTCAATATTTATAAAGGAGATTTATGAAATTTAGACCGTTACATGACAGAGTTTTAATTGAAGTTTTAGACAGCAACGAAAAAACTGCTGGAGGAATAATTATACCAGATACAGCACAAGAAAAACCTCAAGAAGGAAAAGTCGTTGCTGTCGGTGGTGGTGCGAAAACAGAGGATGGTAAAAAAATTCCAATGGATGTTAAAGTTGGAGATAAAGTTTTATTTGGCAAAT
>TARA_B100001057_G_scaffold388733_1_pt1 | contig 15188 bp, 11 predicted proteins | sample TARA_B100001057 | Tara Oceans TARA_B100001057 (sample SAMEA2621839) | marine metagenome | biome: marine biome (ENVO:00000447); feature: surface water layer (ENVO:00002042); material: "saline water (ENVO:00002010), including plankton (ENVO:xxxxxxxx)" | depth 5 m
GAATGTAGTATTATTAAAGGATTAAGTCCTGATCCATTTTTTGAGATTGAAAAAAACTTAGACTTTATTTGTCAAAATATTCAATTGGGATTTAAGGAGCTTTCTAAAACTATTGAAAGTTTTCCTTCTATTATATTTGGATTAGAAACGGCTTTTTTATCTCTTAAAAGTGATAATCCATTTGAGTTTGAAAATTCATCATTTGTTTCAGGGTTAAAAAACATTCCGATTAATGGACTTATTTGGATGAGTAATTTTTCAGAAATGAAACTACAAATCAAAAAAAAGATAGAATCTGGTTTTGATTGTATTAAAATAAAGGTTGGCTCATTAGATTTCAAATTAGAATGTCAACTTTTAAAACAATTTAGAAATGAATTTAAAAAATCTGACATCGAAATAAGACTAGATGCAAATGGTGCTTTTAAATATGAAATTGCAATGGATAGGCTAAAAAAACTCTCAGATTATGACATTCATTCTATAGAACAACCAATAGCCACAAAGCAATGGGATAAAATGTCTTTAATATGTGAGCACTCTCCAATAGATATAGCGTTAGATGAGGAGCTAATTGGGATAGAGTCAGAAATTGAAAAAAATGATTTTCTTGCAAAAATCAATCCTTCTTATATCATCTTAAAGCCTAGCCTCTTGGGTGGGCTATCAAAAACTGATTCATGGATTAAGGCAGCAAATTCATTAAATATTGGTTGGTGGTCAACAAGTGCTCTCGAAAGCAATGTTGGTCTAAATGCAATATCTCAATGGGTTTTTAATAAGAATACAAAACTTTATCAGGGTTTAGGGACCGGAGGGCTTTACTCCAATAATATTGATTGTCCTTTATTTATTAAACAAGGTAAACTATGTTATGACACCAAAAAAAAATGGGATTTAAATTTCTTCAAAAACATCTAATTTGAAAAGAAAATCAACTATTCAAACTTGTAACCCTAACTTTAAAATAAACGGAAAATTGTTTAAGAGTTTGGTTCATTTTAATTCAAACTTTAAAAAAGATCACCTAGATCCCGAGCTTGTTAGATTTTTAATAAATTGGTTTGATCCTAAAGATTATATTAATGTGAGCACTTCTGGAACTACTGGTGATCCAAAAAAAATTAAAATACTGAAAACTGCAATGATTAATTCGGCAAAAAAGAGTGCTCAGATTTTTGGACTTAAGGAAAAAGATCGTTCATTACTATGTCTTCCTGTCAAGTACATTGCTGGGAAAATGATGGTAATTAGGTCTTTGATTATAGGCCTAAACATGTGTACAATTGAACCAAATGGCTCGCCTCTTACTAGAAATTCTGAATCATATGATTTTGCAGCAATGGTTCCTAGTCAAGTTAAAAAAACGATAGAGCACTTAAACAAGGTAAAAAAACTATTGATTGGAGGCGCTCCCGTTCACAAGTCATTGATTGAATTAATTAATACGAAATCGACTGAAGTATATGAAACATTTGGAATGACTGAAACTGTTTCTCATATAGCTATAAAAAATTTAAGCAAAGGAGAAAAGCATTTTAGTGCTGTTCCGGGTGCTACTTTTGGACTAAAGTCTGGATGCTTAATTATTTCTGCTCCCGATTTAAATAAAAACACTATAGTCACAAACGATATAGTTGAATTGATTGATGATAAATCTTTTTTTTGGAAAGGGCGAAAAGACTCCGTGATAAACTGTGGGGGTATTAAATATTTTCCAGAACTTCTTGAAAAGAAAATTGTTAATTTCAAAAATATTAGATTTATTATATGTGGGATTCCTGATCCTATTTTAATAGAAAAGATTGTAATTGTATTTGAAAAGTGTGTTCCTCCAAATGTAAAAAGAATGTTTGAGAGTCTTTCAAGATATGAAAGGCCGAAACTCGTCTTCACTCTTGAAAAATTTACAATAAAAAACGGAAAAATAGATAGGAAAAATATTAGAGAAAGGGTCCTAAAAATTAAAAATGAAACAGCAAGAAAAAGAAATATATAATACATTAACCCATCTTATTGGGTTTTTTTTAAGCCTAATAGGATTGCCTTTCATGATAGCGGCAAACCAAAATCTCACACCCTACAGCTTATTTAGTATCCTGTTTTTTTTCTTTGGTTTAACATTTGTGTATGGAGCATCTACCATTTATCATTTCAAAATTGACTCTTCTAAATCTCAAGTCTACAGAACTATTGATCACATAAGTATTTTTTATCTTATTGCAGGATCCTACGCTCCAATTTGTTTAATTACTCTTTTTGATGGATCTGGACTTATGATATTTGCCTCTATTTTTATTATTGCCATAATTGGAACAATTTTCAAGATTTTTAAAACAGGGAAACATGAAAAGTTTTCTTTATTTATATATCTATCAATGGGTTGGTTTATATTAATAGACATCGATTCTGTTTTTGAAATTCTACCAGCTAAAGGTTTTTTTTTATTGGTTATAAGCGGTTTTTTCTATACTATTGGAACTTATTTTTATCAAAAAAAGAATCTTAGATATGCCCATACGATTTGGCACATTTTCGTTTTGGCAGGCAGTACAGCACACTACTTTGCTGTTTTATTATTTGTTATTTAATTATTTTTAACAACAATAATCTTTTTTTAATTTCTATCTTTTAAAATATATTGTGATGAAAAAAGTTTTTCTAATTTTATTATCCGTGGGGATATTTGCTCAAGAAACAGAAACACAAAATTATGAAGTAATTAAGTCAATGAATAATTTTGAAATTAGGTTTTACCCCTCAGTCGTAAAAGCTAAAGTTACATCCGACAGAAATTTTGCTAAATTATTTCGTTATATAAGCGGAAATAATGAGGGAAGTGAAAAGATAGCTATGACTAGCCCTGTTTATATGACACGAGAAGGAAACAAAAATACAATGGAGTTTGTCCTGCCCTCAAAATATTCAATAAAAAATGCTTCACAACCTCTCGATAAGGAAATTCAGATCTACTCTACTAAGCCAGGATACTATGCAGCAATCCAATTTGGAGGATACTCTAATTCTGAAAAAGTAAAAAAAAATCATGAAGTTCTTTTACAAAAATTAGCTGAAAATGGATATAAAACTATTCAAAAACTACCGATCTCTTTAACATATAATAGTCCTTATAAAGTTTTTAACAGGAGAAACGAGGTTTTAATCCAGATTGAGTATCCTTAGGGCTGCAACCTTTAAAATTCAAAAAAATAGAAAGGCATAAAAATATTGGGTATGCTAAAAATTAATTACTAGTTTAAGTAATTATCAGGTAGTTTTTGAATGTATAAAATTTGAAAGATTAAGGGTTCGATTACCCGAGGCAATTTGGCTTGAAGGGGACCTTTGAATTAAAAATTTCTGTTATTAAATTTTCAAGATTTTTTTCAAATTTTGAAATGACTGATTTATCAATATTATAATCATAACCTTGTTCCAAATTTTTTAATCCAAGTTTATTTAGCCCTTTGCTTATATCTCGCATACATACTAATCCAACCTGCAATCTATCGCATTCTGGATTATTTTTAAGAAACATTAACGAATAAAATAACAGCTGCATGGATTTTGTTTTTTTTGATTCAAAACAACAATCTACGTTTTTCAATTTAATTTCGGTTGAATTGAAGCTCCCTGTTTTATAATCTACAATTCTTGTTATTCCATTTCTTTTGTCGATCCTATCAATAACTCCTTTTATATTGATGGGGAATCCAAAGCTTTCCAGTTCTAACGAACAATTTAACTTCTTCTCTAATTCAATAATCTCAATTTCAGCACCAAGTAGGATGTCCTCAATTTCCATTTTTAGCATTTTTTTAATAGCGCTTTTGATTATCTCGAATATTATTAATCCTTTTCCCTCTTTAAAGTTCAACTTATTTTTTAAAAAAACTTTCTTTGAAACAATCTCTATATTTCTAATAATTTTTAATAGTTTATGTTCATCCAGTGTTTGGTTTATATACGGATTATATAATAATTCCAATATTTCATGGAAAACTATGCCAATTACTCTTGGATTATGTTCTGATTCCTCATCATTATCTTTAACTGAAAGCAATACCTTAAAATAAAAATCAATTGGGTTCTTTATGTATAATTCAACCACAGAGGGAGAAAAACCAGATACAGCTAATTTTTTCAACTTTTTCAACGCTTCAGGCGTTTTAGCATAATATTTTTCTGATATATTATTCTCAGTGGTTAGGTTGCTATTATAAAAAACCGTTTCTTTTTTTTCGTCAAGCTCTAGTTGATGTATGAATCTACTTTTCTCATTTCCCAATATCCCACTATTATTACTGTTATATATCAAGTAAATATTTTTAGCACGTTTGATTAACCTGTAAAAATGGTAAGTATATATTGCATCTCTTTCTTCATGCGTCAAAAGACCATGTTTTTTTTTGAGATCATACGGAATCAAAGAATCGTATGTTTTCCCTTTTGGGAGTATACCTTCGTTAACAGACGTAATAACAACATTCTCGTAATTAAGACACCTGGATTCCAGTATTCCCATTATTTTGATTTTACCGCTTTGATTTGGATGATATCTCAACACAACCTTTTCCATTTTATCAATAATAATTTTAAGTAAGGTTTCTTTGTTTTCTAGAGCAGGAAACGTCTCTACCAAATTCTCCATATGGCTTAAAGCCTTATTACATTCATGAATTTGTAACTCATAAAATGATCCTTTTTCTGATTTTGAACTAATTAGTTCAAAAAATCCTTTTATATTTTTTATTATATCCTTCGATTTAGAGTTTTCTATAAATAAGTTATTTAAAACTTTTTTTTCTTTTATTTTTAGTTTTAAATAAGATTTAAAAAAATTTTTAAAAAGATCATTACAAAACAAGTCATCAAAAATGGCTTTAGAAAAAGTGTTTTTTTCTTTTTGAATTGAAAATATATTATTAATTAGTTCAGAAAACTCCGTTAAATCTAATTTTTTATTGACACTTATGTCTAAGTCCTTTGTCTTGTATTCGTTCACATTCAAATAGGGTCCAATTAAACTTTCATCACCTAAAACAACGGCTGTATGATTATTATTTAGTTGATTTATCTCGTTTAAAGATGCTGTTATTTGATTTGCTTGAGCAATAAAATTTGGACAAGAAACTATTTTAATCTTTTTTTTGTCTTGATAATCTTTAGATACCCACTTGAACTCTTTTGTTTTATATCGATTCCAATTATGTTTATACTTTCTAATGAAAAAAGAGGATTTATGATATTTATTTTCAAGAAATTGGCTGTCAATATCCCAAAAAATGTCGCCTTTATTAAAGTCAATTAATTCATTTATGATGGATTCTTCTGAGATTGTCAATGCATTTAAGCCAATGAAGAAATGATTTAGCTTTGAATTTCCTTCTTTATAATATTCTAAATTTCGACTTGCCTCAAAGTAACAGATTCCCTTGGTTCCACAACCTATTTCTAAAAGTTTATTTCTAAATTCCTGATATATTTTAGGGAGATTCGACCAAAATTCATTTTTCTTTTTTTTAACAAATTCAGTCTCTGACCAGTTTTGTAATTTATTGATTTCAGCTAATTCTTCAAGGATTTTTATTGGGTTCAAAAGGTTTTGTTCTATTTCACTAACATCATTTAAAAACTTCTTTCCCCAATCAAAAAAATCTTTAAAAGAATCTTTTTTATTTGATGTATCCAAAACAATTTCATGCAATATCAGTAATAATTTTTCATGACTTAGTTCATTTAATTCTGAAATCTTAATGATAAAATCGTCTATTGTATAAACATCCGGAGAAAAGGAAGTTTTAGAATTACGATTTAATAAGGCTCTTTTAAAAAAAACAGAAGATCTTCTATTGGGCAAGACAAAGCAAGTGTGTTTAGGGTCATTATTTTTTAAGTAAATTTCATCTATGACTTTTTCTAAAAAACTTACCATTAATATAAAAATAAAAAAAGCACCTTAAATAAGGTGCTTTTCTAGAACAAATGAAAGAAAAGGGCTACTCAACAACTTTAAACTCAACTCTCCTATTAGAAATTCTTCCTTTTCTGGTGCTATTTGATTCAGTAGGCATGTCTTCACCAAAACCGACTGTTGACAATCTACTTTCATCAATTCCTTTTTGGACAAGGTATTCTTTAACAGCATTGGCTCTCATCTCAGACAACTTTTGATTGAAAGCTTTTGGTCCTGATGTGTCCGTGTGGCCTTCGATCACAAAATCAGTATTTCCGTACTTCTCCATAATACCTGCCACTATGTCTAATACTGTTGTAACCATTATTCCCAAATCAGCTTTATTTAATTGGAATGGAACTTTTGCACCAACTGCATTAAGTTCATCCATTATTTCTTTAGTTGGTGTTGGACATCCCTGGTTAGATACAAGTCCCGCAACTTCAGGACATTTGTCGTCTTTGTCCAAAACAGAATCTCCATCTGTATCAGGCCAAGGACAGCCATCGTTTTCTGAAGGACCAGCAACGTCAACACAGGAATCAACATTATCTGCTACACCATCAGAATCGCTGTCTGGACAACCATTCATTTCAAGTGAACCTGGCTCATTAACACATGCATCTTTTGTGTCTGGTGTGCCATCTCCGTCTGTATCTGGGCAGCCATTAAACTCTGCAAGGCCAGGTGTATCAGGACAAGAATCTTTGCTGTTTTCTATTCCATCTCCATCATTGTCAGGGCAGCCATTAAACTCGGGAAGGCCAGGCTCATCAGGACAATCGTCATATTGATCATATATTCCATCTCCGTCAGTGTCTTTACCTCCAAAATTAATTGCTAAAGAAATAGAATGTTGAAAGTGTGGTTTTAAACTTGCCATATCATCAAAAGCATGCTTATAGCCAGTATTTAAGTCTAATTTGACTCTTTCACTAAAAGGTATACTAAATCCAACAGCTGCATTTAAGGTCTGAGATCTTTCTCTTCCAAACCAAGTATATCCAGTTCCTGCTTCTAAATAAGGTTCGACATTCAAAAAATGAAATCCATCTCCAAGTTTGTAATCGACTAATAGGTCTAGACTTGCAAGTGAAACCGGGTTAGTGAGTACAGCTCTTTCATCACCCATTTTAGTAATCGTGTTCAATGAGCCCCTAACCCCATAGTTAAATTTTTCGTTAGCATATCTTTTAATTGTTAATGAATTTATTGCAGCTTCACGATTATTCCAGTTATCCATATTGAAGTATTCACTAAACCAGTAGCCAGTAGCGTTATTTTCTGAGTTTGTGCCAACAGGGTGAAAATCAATAGCGTTTAAGCCAAAAGCTACTTGCCATTGGTTATTTTTATCTTGAGAAAACATTTGATTAAAGTTTATCAACAAGGTAAAAATCAATATTAAATTACCTAATTTTTTCATTTTTAATATTTTTTTAATAATTGCTTAAATGCAAACTTAATCATTTTACTGAATATATTACTCCAGTACAACAGATTTAATATATTTAAACACTAATTACCTCTATTGATGAGCCAACATATACCAGAAGAGCTTTCTCTACATTAATCCCCATTTTTTGTAATGTCAACTTATATTTCTCCACCTGCCTTAGGTCGGATTTCCTAGGTTCACCTGTTTTGTAATCCATAATGGTCGCTTTTTGATTCTTATCAAACATAATTCTATCTGGTATTAAAATCTCTTTATTTTCATTAAAGATTTCTTTTTCGCAAGTTATTTCATAGTCTTTAGTGAAAAAGGTTTTTAAATCACTTTTATTTATTACTTTTTTTGCCATATTAAAGATCTTCATGACGTGGTTTTTACTTATACTTTCATCAAGTAAAAAATCATTTTTTACTCTATTAATTTGATTTGAGTATTCAATATTTGACATGAATAGGTGAAATAAGTTGCCCATTTCAGTTTCTTTATCATCAACTAGGATATAATTACCAGGGTCAATGATTTTTTTCAAAGCTTTTGACTTAAAAACATCTTGCGGTCTGTGCTCTACTTTGGACTTAAATTTTGTTTTTGATCCCCATACATATAAATTTTTATTTTCATCGTAAATGTCGTTATTTTCCAAAAAAGATCGGATCATTTCGTTGTGAGAAAGAACTGATGAAACTTTTGGCCTTGTACATATTACGTGTAACTCGTCAGTCGCTCTTGTAAATGCTACATATAAAATATTTGTATTGTCTAGCTCCTCCTCCATCAAAGTTTTGTTGTATACTTTTCTTCCAAATTCTCCAAACTTTGGTAAATCCTTGTTAAAGTCTATAAGTAATTCTCTTTTTATTCCTTTATGTTTAAATGGATAGCATATTTTTTTATTAGATCTGAAGTGGGCTTTTGAGTCGGCAAAAGGATAAATTATTAACGGGAACTCTAAACCTTTTGACTTGTGAATTGTTAGTACAGAAACAGAATTATTTATGTCGTTTAAAGACACGTAGAGCTTCTCTTTATTTTTTTCAAAAAACTGCAAAAAATCCTTTGAGTTTCCTTTTTTATTTTTAAAAAATGCGAAAAGTTCGTTGTAAAAGAACTCAACATATATGTCATAACGAAAATCTAAACCAATTTTTATAAGCAGTTTGCTAAGGAAGTCAAGAGCTGATAAACCAATATAATCTCCATATGAAACCTGAAAATAAGTCTGAAAAAAAGTTTCAATGTCCATTTTAAGTCCCTTTTCAATAAATAAAAACTCGTCCTCCACAACAATATTTTTTAGCATATATAACAATATGCATTTTCTTGCTTCTAAATTATTTTGGTTTGATCTTAACTTTATAATACTTAATAAAAATTGGACTTTTTCAGAACTACTGATGAGCAAAGAATCGGATGATATGGCTGGAATACCTTTTTTTATTAAAAATTCCGTTATTAAATTTTGTTCTTTTCTATTTCTTACCAAAACACACTGATCTGAATAATTAAATCCTCTTTTTAAACTTTCAATGATAATTAAATGAGTTTTTTCTAGAAAATCATTTTGTTTTTTCTCATTATCATTTGTTCGATTCAGAAACTCAATTGAAACATATCCACCACTTTTTTTTACTGCGTTTTGATGATCCCCTACATAGAAAACACCATTTTGTGAGTAATTAAAACTCTGTGATATGACTGAAAAAAAATCATTATTAAAATCAACGATTTCCTTTTTACTCCTATAGTTGTTTGGAAGATGTTTAATTTTTTTTTCTACATTAAATGGATTACTGTTCTCCAATAGAGTTGCAAAGTTTGACGAATCCGCCCCTCTCCACCTGTAAAGAGATTGTTTAACATCTCCCAAAATTGTTAAAGAACCTGGGGGTTTTGATAATTCATAGGACTCCAGTGTGTGAGAAATTAATGGAATTAAGTTTGACCATTGTAATTTAGATGTGTCCTGAAACTCATCAATTAAAAAATGGTCTATGTTAGTTCCTGCTTTTTCATAAATATATGGCGCAGGTTGATCTTTTATTTCATTGGATATGATTAAATTAAATTCCCCTATGAGAATTTCCTTTCTTTTATCTTGAATAGTTCTACTTTCTTTTTTTATTTTATTCAGAACAGAAGTTGGTACAATAGAACTGAGAAGAGATTTGTTCAATTTGATTTCTAAAATCTTTTCATCAATGATTTTAAAATACTTGTAAAGTTTTTTTTCTAAAGATTTTGTTTTCTGTTTATTGTATTCTTTTTTTTTAAAGACCCTATTACTTAAAAAAAGTTTTTCTATGCTTTCGTTCAAACTATTTGAATAGTTATTATTTTGGATTTGGTTTAGAAATTTGGGAAATGTATTTCTTGTAAACTCAGGCTTAAGTCCTGATTTTTCAATGCAATGCTTACATTTTTTTACATTAGAAAATATTTCTTTTTTAATTTTAATTACTGAGTCCTGTATGTTACGTTTAAGTTCAAAAAACTGTTCAATTTTAAGTAATCCAAGTCTTCTAATGTGTTCCTGATGGTCTTCATTGAACAAAAGTTTAGAAAGCTCCTTTAGGTCATAGCTTACATCCCATGACTTTCCGTCCTTAATTTTTTCATTGGAAAACTCAACTAATAATCTCGTAAGTAGCTTTTCTTTCTCAAGATTATCTAATGTCTTTTCAATTGATTCATTAATGATTTCTTCAGGATCTAAAACAACAAGAAAATCAGATATAATATTTAATTCATTAGAAAAAGACCTTATTAAATGATGATTAAAACTGTCAATTGTTAATACTTGAAAAAAAGAGAAATTATGAAGAAGTTTTTGTAGTATTTTTTTTGATTTTAATTGAATACCGATGTAATCTAATGCTGATTCTCTTTCAACAGATTTAAGAATATCTGAAGGCCTAGTTGTTGACGTTTTTTTGGAAAACTCACTCAACGAAATTAAAATCCGACTTTTCATTTCTTCACAGGCCTTATTAGTAAAGGTTAGTGCTAAAATTTTTTTGAAAGAATCCTCATTTCTATCGCCTAAAACTTTTTGCAAATAGGTCTTAGCTAGTGTAAACGTTTTGCCAGATCCCGCCGAAGCGCTGTATATTTCAAAATTAGGTTTCAATAAAATAATTTGTATGTTTATAAAATTACAGGATTATTAACTAATTTTGCAATAATAAATTATTACATATGAGTTTTGAATTACCTGAACTAAAATATTCATTTGACGCGCTAGAGCCACATATAGATGCCCGAACAATGCAAATTCACCATGGAAAACATCATGCTGGATATACAAGTAAGCTGAATACCGCAATTGAGGGCACTGAGTTAGAGGGTAAAAATATTGAAAGTTTGCTTAGCGAATTAGATCTCTCCAACACTGCTGTAAGAAATAATGGTGGAGGATATTACAACCACTGTTTATTTTGGGACATAATGGGTCCTAATGGCGGTGGCTCTCCGTCTGGAAAAATCCATGATGCTATTTTAAATTCTTTTGGTTCTTTTGAAAGTTTCAAAGCGAAGTTTTCCACTGCTGCTGGAACCAGGTTCGGATCTGGATGGGCTTGGCTTTGCACTAAAAAAGACGGTTCGTTAGAGATATGTTCTTCGGCTAATCAGGACAATCCCTTAATGCGTGGAGTAGGTTGTGATGGCCACCCAATCATGGGTATAGATGTTTGGGAGCACGCTTACTATTTAAACTATCAAAATAGAAGACCTGATTACGTTGAAGCTTTTTTTAATGTAGTTGATTGGCATAAAGTAGAGGAGAATTTTGATAAAGCAAAGGTCTAATAAGCCCTATTACTTGAGCCTTCATAATAGTTGATAAAAGCTTGGTTAACGACTTTATTTCCACCTGGTGTAGGATAATCTCCTGAAAAATACCAATCTCCCAAATTATCTGGACAGGCTATGTGTAGATTTTTAATCGATTGAAAAACAACTTCTACATCAGCATTAATGTCCTTTTCTTTTAACATTGAGGAAATTTTAGCGCTGATCTCTTGATCTGTATAGGGTTCATATATTTCCTTTACGACATTTTTGATGTTATTAACATTTTTTTTGTTTTCGTTAATACACTTTTTGTAAACCTTAACTATTTTATTTTCTTTTTTTTCTGACTTAATTAATTCGATTGCTGCTCTGAATGCTATTAAATCCGTCATTTTGGCCATATCAATTCCGTAACAATCAGGATATCTAATTTGGGGAGCACTTGAAACAATAATTATTTTCTTTGGAGAAAGTCTATCAAGCATTTTTATGATGCTTTTTTGTAAGGTTGTCCCTCTAACAATACTATCGTCTATAATTACCAACTTGTCTGTTTTTTTGATAGAACCGTAAGTGACATCATACACGTGCTTCACAAGTTCGTCTCTACTCAAGTCATCGGAAATAAAAGTTCTAAGCTTCGCATCTTTAATAGCAACTTTTTCTATTCTAGGCCTCTGGCTTAAAAGCTCTCTTAGCTTTTCTTTAGAAATTTTTTTTCCCTCATTTAAGATTTTTTTCTCTGCATCTTTGTTCATATAATCCTGAGCTTTTTGTACCATTCCGTAAAAGGAAACCTCCGCTGTGTTAGGTATGTATGAAAAAACTGTATCCTCTAGGTTGTCGTCAATTGCTTTCAAGATCTGAGGAAATAAAAGGCTCCCTAACTGTTTTCTTTCATTGTAAATTTCTTTATCACTTCCTCTAGAGAAATATATTCTTTCAAAAGAACATGATTTTTTTTCTACTGGCTTAATTATATTTTTAATTTGAATTTTTCCACTCTTTTTAATAACCAAACAGTCACCTGGATTAACTTCTCGTATTTCTTCAAAGGGAGTATTAAAAACTGTTTGAATAACGGGCCTTTCAGATGCTACAACAACCACTTCATCATCTGCATAATAAAAAGCTGGTCTTATACCGGCTGGATCGCGAATAACAAAAGCATCACCATGGCCAATCATTCCTCCAATAGTAAATCCACCATCCCAATCTCTGGAAGCTTTCTTTAAAATTCTAGGAATATTTAGAGCTTCTTCAATTATTGGGGAGGCATCAATTTTTGAGATATTTTTCTTTTTTAATTTCTTGTAAATTTTTGAGACCTCATTATCAAGGAAGTGTCCTATTTTTTCCATCACAGTTACAGTATCTGACATTTCTTTTGGGTGCTGGCCTAAGTGAACCAAGTTTTCAAAAAGCTCTTTATTATTGGTCATGTTAAAATTGCCTGCAACAATTAAGTTTCTGTGCATCCAGTTGTTCTGTCTAAGAAATGGGTGAACCGCATCAACACTGTTCTTTCCAAACGTTCCATACCTTACATGTCCCAAAAATAATTCCGATACGTGTGGGGTTTTTTCTTTTAAAATATCCATTGAAAAATCTGGGTTTTTTTGGATCTCGTCATTCACTATTTGATTGGATGAATTAAATATCTCTTGAATAGGGTTTTGGTTTGCAGACCTTTGTCGATGCATAAATCTCTGGCCCGGATTCATATTTAATTTTACACTTGCAAAGCCAGCTCCATCCTGTCCTCTGTTGTGTTGTTTTTCAAGCATTAAATAAAGCTTGTTAAGTCCATAAGTATGGGTGCCATATTTTTTTCTATAAAACTCAAGGGGTTTAAGTAGCCTTATTAAAGCTAGCCCGCATTCATGATTTATGTGGTCGCTCATTGTTTAAAGAAACAAAATAACGAAATAGTTATGAAAGTTATGTTAAATAAGATTTGAAAATTTTAAGTCTTCTATTTAAAGTTTCTCTATCTAATTTTCTCAAACCCTCTATTCCAAAGCTTTCAACACAAAAGGAGGCTGTCAGAGTTCCATAAAGCATCGCTTCCTTTATTTCCTCGAAACCTATTTTATTTTTTGTTGATAAGAGGCCTGCTATTCCTCCTGCAAATGAATCCCCAGCTCCAGTTGGGTCAATTAAAGATGTAACGGGAAAAGCTGGAAGTAAATAGTTGTTTTTGCCGTCAAAATAGATAGAGCCATGTTCACCCTTTTTTATAATAACTTTAGAAGGGCCTGTTTTAAGTATTTTTTCAGCAGCCCTGTAAATATTTTTTTCACCGGTTAATTGTTCTGCCTCTTCGTCGTTAATTATAATTAAATTAACTTTTTTAATAACCGATAAAAGCTCATTTAAAGTATTTTCCATCCAAAAGTTCATTGTATCCATTATTATAAATTTATTTGGATTTATAGTTTGTTTTATAACCTTCAGTTGGACTGCAGGATGAAGATTTCCTAACAAAACGATTTCTGAAGAGGAATAATCTAAATTTAAAATCGGATTAAACTTTTCTAAGACATTTAGTTTCGTATCTAAAGTGTCTCTACTTATCATGTTTTCATGATATCTACCTTTCCAATAAAAAGTCTTTCCTCCAATTACTGTTTCAATCATTTCAGTATTTATTCCCCTGTCATTGAGATATTTTATTTCTTTATTCGGGAAGTCTTCTCCAACAATTGAAACGATAGCTAAGTTTTGGGTAAAAAGGCTTGAGGCAATGGAAATATATGTGCCAGCACCTCCGATTACCTTTCCAGAGCTTCCTGCTGGTGTTTCAATTTCGTCAAATGCTACCGTTCCGGTTATTAATACTTTTTTCATAATTCAAATCTTCTATTAAATTTTGTCTTTTACTTGCTTGAACAGCTAAAAAGTCACATCTTTCATTCCCTTTGTTGTTGTTGTGCCCTTTTATCCAAAAAAATTTGACTTTGTGTTTGCTGTAAATTTTTAAGAAACGTGACCAAAGGTCTGAGTTTTTTTTGTTTTTAAACCCTTTTTTTTCCCAATTATATACCCATTTTTTTTCAACCGAATCAGATACGTATCTTGAATCCGTATAAACATGTACTAACTGGTTTTCTTTTTTAATTTTTTCTAGGGCAACTATAACCGCCAATAGTTCCATTCTGTTATTGGTTGTTTTTCTGTATCCTTCAGAAAGCTCTTTATAGTATGTTGTCCCATATTTCTGCATTACAATTCCATATCCACCAGGTCCTGGGTTTCCTCTTGAGGAACCATCTGTATGCACTACGATATCAGGATTGTGCATCTAAGATTTTTTTTATAATTATTGGATAGTGTTTATGTTCTAATTTTAAAATTTGTTTTGACAATTCGTTTGGGTTTGAGGTTTCAATTTCTAAAGATTTCTGAAATATAATATCTCCTTCGTCATATTCTTCGTTTACATAATGTATAGTAAAGCCTGATCTTTTTTCATTGTTTCTAATAACTTCGTCATGAACATTTATTCCATACATACCTTTGCCTCCATATTTAGGCAAAAGGGATGGATGGATGTTTATTATTTTATTTTTAAAGCTTTCTACAATTTTTAATGGAACTTTCCATAAAAAGCCTGCAAGAACTATTAGATTTATATTTGATTTTATAAGTTTTCTCAAAAACTCTGGTGACTCAAAAATGGTTTTATCTATGATCATAGTTTTTACTTTATGTTTATCGGCCTTTTTTAAAACAGGCGCTGTCTTATTGTTGCAAATTAAAAATGATATTTCGGGGTCTTCTGAATTTTTAAAAAATTCACATAAAGCTTGAAAGCTAGAGCCTGAACCAGATGCAAATACTACGATTTTTTTTTTTTTCAACTTTTAAGTGATAAACTAAACACAAAAATAAAAGAATTCTTTTTCAGTGTTCAACTAATCTTATTATTCTTTTATTTAATTTTTCTAAAAAAGAGCTTATATAATATAAAGTTTTTTATTT
>TARA_B100001057_G_scaffold93804_1_pt1 | contig 15185 bp, 16 predicted proteins | sample TARA_B100001057 | Tara Oceans TARA_B100001057 (sample SAMEA2621839) | marine metagenome | biome: marine biome (ENVO:00000447); feature: surface water layer (ENVO:00002042); material: "saline water (ENVO:00002010), including plankton (ENVO:xxxxxxxx)" | depth 5 m
CCAGCACCAAACGCTTCAACTCAAAAAATGGTTGATGATGCTAGAGTTCCTGCGGGTGCTCAAGTAATGACTCAAAAATAAATAATATTTTTAAAGGGGCGATTAATTTCGCCCCTTTAATTTGACATCATTTTAAAATATAAATTCCTAAATGTCGGCTAACTTTCATCCATTAGTTTATATAATTGATTATCTTCTTGGAATTATTATGTGGACTTTAGTTGGAAGAGTTGCGATGAACATATTTCAGAAAGAAGATTCACAATTTTTCTTTATGAAGGCATTTGTGAGATTTACAAATCCTTTGTTAACAATTTTCAAACCTTTAACCCCTAATTTTATAATTCAGCCACTTGTGCCCCTTTATGTTGCCTGGTTCTTCTTTATGATAAGATTTTATTTAATGCCATATCTATTAGGATACTCTGTTATGGGAATGCTCTCTTTTCCGCTTGAAAGTGAAGTATCAAGGCAGATTTATCAATTTTTTAATTCAATAAAATTTTAAAAATTGATAATAATAAATTTAATTTCAAATGAAAAAAATACAAATATCACCATCAATATTATCAGCTGACTTTAGCCAACTAGGTAACGAGATAAAAAGATTAGAAGAAGGGGGAGCCGATTTAATACATGTAGATGTGATGGATGGACACTTTGTTCCAAATTTGACTATAGGTCCCCCGGTCATAAAAGCTTTAAAAAAAAATTGTTCTTTAGAATTTGATGTTCATTTGATGATATCCCCAGTGCATAAATATATTGATGCATATTCTGATGCTGGTGCCGATATCATAACTATTCATCCAGAGGCAACCGAAAATTTGTCAGAATCAATAAAAAAAATCAAAAATTTAAAAAAAAAAGTTGGTATATCTCTTAATCCAGAAACAAAAGTAGATATTATTAAAGATTATTTAGATCAAATTGATTTAGTTTTAATTATGAGTGTAAATCCTGGCTTTGGCGGTCAAAAATTTATGCCTGAAGTTTTAGATAAAATAAGAGAACTTAAAATTATTCAAAAAAAGAAAAATATAGATTTTGATATTGAAATTGATGGTGGAATTAATTTTGAAAATTCTAAAATTGCGATTGAAGCTGGAGCCAATATTTTAGTTTCAGGGACCACGATATTTAATAGCAATAATGGGGATATAAAGAAAAATATAGATTTACTAAAATCAAAATAACTAAATGTTTTTAAGAAACTTCTTAAATTTCATTAGTCAATTTTTAGAAAATATTAATAAACAAATTAGAAAAGTTTACTTAGAATCAAGCTTTTATAATAAAAAAATTTCTAAAATTTCTAGTGAAAAATTAATTTATAAACCAAGTCCTCATTTACTTTCATCACTAATCAAATATCAAAAACAAAAAATAAACGTAAATATTATATCTACTGAAAATTTGTGGGATAATAAAAATATTAATAATGAAAACTTTAAAAGATTAAATAATTTTTACTGGTTTTTTACTTTGGATTTAAAATCCTCAAAGGACATTACACAAAAAATTATATCTGATTGGATAAACAAAAATCATAAATATAATTCAAAAAGCTGGGAGTTTGACCTAACCTCTAAAAGAGTTATTTCATGGCTTTCTAATCATTCTTTAACAATAGATGGAAGCTCTAAAGATTACTTAGATATTTTTAACGGAATGATACAAAAACAAACTAATCATTTAATAAATGAAATAAACAATTCTAAAAATATTCATAATAAAATGATAGGTTGTGCTGCAATTATCTTGGTCGGTCTCAGTTATAAAGATAAAAAAAAATATATTTCGTATGGTTTAAGCCTTTTAAAAAAAATTTCTAATTCTACTTTTGATAATTACGGATTTACTAAGTCCAGAAGTATTAAACAATTAATATTTTATCTTAAATACTTTATTTTAATTAGAGAGTGGTTTAAAGAGGCGCAAGTTGATATTCCAGAAATTGTAAACGAAACCATTTTTTATTTAGGTCAAGCATATACATTTATATGGCAAAATAATAATTTTGATATCTTGATGAACGGAAATAATTTATCAACTAATATTGAATTTGACCACTATTTAAAAAGATTTGGCTATAAATTTAAAAGTGAAAATAATGAATTTGGTGGTTACACAATTTTAAGGGACAGAAAGATATCTTTAATAATGGATATTGGTGAATCTCCCCCTTCTAAATATTCCTCTGAATATCAATCTGGTTCACTATCATTTGAAATAGTTTCTAAAGGAAAAAAACTAATTAGCAATTGTGGTTATTATGAGGGCAAAAATGAGAAATTAATTGAGTTATCAAAATCAACCGCTGCTCATAGCACTTTAATTATTGATGACAATTCCTCATGCAAATATAAAAAATTTAAAAATAATTATTTGATAAAAGAAGGATTAAAAATTTTAAAAAAAAATATTATTTTTGAAAAAAATTTTTGGAAAATTAATGCATCTCATGATGGATATATTAAAAAATATAACTTAATTCATGAACGTGATATTGAATATTACCCTGAACAATCCAAATTTATTGGTAATGACAAAATTATTAATAAAAAAAATAATGCAAATATTAAGTTTGATATAAGATTTCATTTGGAGCCAAATGTAAAATTAATGAAAACACAAGACAATAAAGCAATACTTATTGAACTGGAGGATGAAGGATGGAAATTTACTTGCAATAATTACAATATAAACATTGAAAATGGATTATATTTCGGTAAAAAAAATTCTTATACAGAGAACCAAAATATTTTTATTTCAGGAATAACAAATACTAAAAATGAAAATATTACTTGGCAGCTAAGTAAAATTTAATGAAAAAAATTTCAAGAGCCTTAATTTCAATATCTGATAAAAGAAATCTTAGACCTCTATTAAATGTCCTTAAAAAGTTTAAAATTGAAATTATTAGTTCCGGTGGCACGTATAAAGAAATCAGAAAGTTAAAGTTTCCATGCAAAGAAATATCAAATTTCACTGGCTCAAAAGAAATTTTAGAGGGAAGGGTAAAAACATTACACTCAAAAATTCATGCTGGTATTCTATATAAAAGAAATAATAAATCTCACCATCGAGATTTAATCAATAACCACTATGAGAATATTGACTTGGTAATAGTTAATTTTTATCCTTTTGAAGAAATATTAAAAAATACTAATAATCGTAAAAAAATAATAGAGAATATTGATATTGGTGGACCAGCTATGGTAAGGGCTGCTGCTAAAAATTATGAAGATGTTACAGTTGTAACTTCAAGTTTTCAATATGAAGAACTTATTGATGAGTTAACTAAATTTAAAGGATCAACATCTCAAAACTTTAGAGAAAGAATGTCACAAATAGCTTTTGCTGAAACAGCATACTATGATGCTGTAATCTCAAATTATTTTAATAAAGCCAATAATATTAATTTTCCAAAAAAAAAAATTATTTATGGAAATTTAATTGAAAAGCTACGATATGGAGAAAATCCACATCAAAAAAGTGCTATTTATTCAAAAAATAAATTTTTGGGTATAAAGCAATTAAATGGAAAACAATTAAGTTATAATAACTATAATGATATTTTTTCTGCATTAAAAATTTCAAAATCTTTTCCAAAAAACACTGGATTAGTAATAGTAAAACATTCAAATCCCTGCGGTGTTTCTATCTTAAAAAATAGTGTTGAATCTTACAAATCCGCCCTTGCTTGTGATCCAATAAGTGCTTTTGGTGGAATAGTATCCTGTAACTTTAAAATAACTAAAAATCTAGCCATAGAACTTAATAAGTTATTTCTTGAAATTATTATTGGAAATGACTTTGATGCTGATGCATTAAAAATTTTAAGTAAGAAAAAAAATTTAAGATTAATTGATGCTTCAAATTTTAATTCTTATGAGCTTTTAAAGTTTTCATCTTTTAACGAAAATATATTAGTGCAATCAGAAGATAATGAGGTTTTTAAAAAAAAAGACTTTACAGTTGTATCCAAAAGAAAACCAACAAAAACTCAATTTGATGATCTAATATTTGCATTTAATGTTTGTAAATATGTCAAATCTAATGCGATTGTTTTAGCATCCAACAAATCAACTGTTGGTATTGGTTCAGGTCAACCAAATAGATTAGAAAGCTGTATGATTGCGATTGATAAAATGAACAAATTTAAGTTATCATCATCAGACACTGTTGCCGCTTCTGATGCATTTTTTCCATTTGTGGATGGAATTGAAAAACTGGTACAATCCGGTACCAAAGCTATAATTCAACCTTCAGGTTCAATTAATGATAAAAAAATAATAAAATTTGCAAATGAAACTGATACAATTTTAATATTTTCAAAAACTAGGCATTTCAGGCATTAAAAATTTCATCAATTTTAGCTGCCAATATAAAATCATTTTCTGATAAACCTTCAATTGCATGTGTGGTTATATCTATTTTTGCATAGCCCCAACCAAAATGAATATCAGGATGATGCCCTTCTTCCTCAGAAATAACTCCAACACTATTTACAAAATTTTGGCTTTTTAGGAAATTATCGAATTTAAAACTTTTTTGAAGATAATAAATATTTTTTTCATCTTTAATAACATCCCAACCATCGATTTTTTTTTGAAATTTATGAATATCAGAGATATCAAAAGGGATAATACCACCTTCACATGGCTTACATTTTTTTTTTAGTAAATCATTCATATTTAATGGAGCGGGCAAAGGGGGTCGAACCCTCGACCTTCTCGTTGGCAACGAGACGCTCTACCACTGAGCTATGCCCGCTTGTTCTATAAGCATTGAAAGTATTAGCTTTTTAACGATTAAGCAAGGGTCTAAATTGATTTAAGCCATTTATATTTTGACTTATAATTATTTAGCAAAAAATGGTAATTTTCATATTTTTTATTATTGTAGTTTTGAATGCCAGCTCTAATTTGATTGTTACTTGCCGTACTAGAGAATAAATTTTTTCTTTTTTGAAAATTTAAGCAATTTGCATCCCATTCCAAATTGCAAAAATTAAAAATATCTTCTGAAATATCTTTAGGGTTAGCTGTTAATTCTTCTAATGATACGGATATAATACTGTCAGGATAATTTATTTTAATCTTTTTAATTACCTTTAAATAATTATCAATATAATAAAGTATATTTTCAAGGGAATGTGACCAAGAGATTTTATGTAAAAATTCTTTATAGATAGAAAAAATATTATCTTCTAGATTTCTATAAGTATGAATAAATTTCGCATTAGGAAAAATTTTTAAAATTAGATTGATATAATAGAAATTTTCTAGGGATTTATCTATAAATCTAATGTTACGATTTTCTTCTTCAAAATAAAGATTATTGTAAGAATTAAGTAACTTATTTTTAATTAAATCAATATCTAAAACTATTGAAAGATCCTCGTTAAATAAAGCTTTTCTATGTGTATTCAAAATTGACCAATTAACTAAATTGGACTCCCCAAAGGATAAAATATTGTTTTTTCCTGATGATATAATTGTTTCTGTTAAGGTTGATCCAGATCTGGGTAGACCAACAATAAATATGGGATTGAGGTTTTTTGTTTCCTCTGAAATTTTCGTCTTTTCTATAAAAGAAAAATTATCAAACTTTTTTGGTATGATATTCATCCAATAATTTACAGCTTGTTTATTTATTTTTTCTTTACTTTGAAAAGAATAACTGTTTGCTTTTTCTAAAAAGTAAACCTCATCTTTAAAATTTTTTTTTCTATTTTCATTTTCTGCCAATAAAAAATACCCTGATGCGATATTAAAAAAATCATATTTGTTGGAATCTAAATATTTTCTGATTAAAACAATTTTTTTTTCATCTAATATTTTTTTTTCTAATTTAGACATATTAAAAATAACCCCAAAATTATTTGGATTAATTTCGATCGCTTTTTTGTAAAAGTTTATTGCGTTTACTTTATTTCCTAGATTATCGTATAATACTGCTAAATTAATAATTGCTCCTTCATAATCTGCTTTAAGATCAATCGCTTTTAAATAGTGTTCTTCTGCTTTTTTATATTGCCTCATTTTTGAAAAATTGTTAGCTGCTAAATTTAATACTTTTGGATTATTGGGGTTTATTTCTAAATATTTTGAAAAATAATCATTGGTTTTTTTAAAATCATTTAATTTTGTATTAATGTCGGCAAGTAATAGATATAAATTTGATTTATTTGCTGAGTTTAATTCAAATTCTTTTAACACATTAAGCAGACAATTTTGGGCACTCTCAAATTGATTTTGGTCAAAAAAAGTTTTTGCTTTTTTGAGAGATTGATTATAATTTTTCATTTAAATAAGATTATTTATGAATAATTTACCAAAAACTATACCCGTTCTTCCATTAAGTAACTTCATAATCTTTCCTAAAACTACTGTTCCTCTTAATATATTTGAACCAAGATATATAGATTTAGTTAACGATTGCATGAAGACCAATAAATATATTGGGATGATACAGCCAAAAAAATCAAATTTAGTTGAGAAACCTCTACCTGATTTACATAATATCGGTTGCTTAGGAAAAATAACTAGTTTTAAAGAAACTGAGGATGGAAGATATTTAATAGATCTAAAAGGAATTATTAGATTTAAGATTTTAAAGGAAATTGAACAAAATAAATCATACAGAGAATTTGAGATTAATTTTGATGATTACATTAATGATTTAAGTGACAAAAAAGAGGTCTCAAAAATTTCAGATCTTGAATTAATTTTTAGAGATTTAAAACAATTGTTTGAAAAGAGAGGCTTTATAATTAATTGGCAGGCACTGGAGAAACAAAGTTTAGATGAAACTATTAATGCATTAGCTATGGCATCACCATTTAGCCTAGAGGAAAAACAGGTATTGTTAGAAGCTGTAAGCTTAGACTTAAGAAAGAATAAAATAGCAGAAATCTTATCTACATATACTTATGATGAGTATAATAATACAACTGTTCAATAATTTTTAATATCTAATACCAATATCTGCAAATCTTTTTAGAAATTTATTTACAATTTTATTTCTACCAATCAAATTTATTGAATGATTCAAGAAATTTGAATTTACATTATTTTCTAAATTGAAAAGTTCATAGATCCAATCCACACCAGTTGAAAAAATTAAGTTTTTATCTTTGGAGTTTTTTTGAAATTCTTCACAAATCGAAGAGTCAAAATCTAAACCTAAATATATTCTTTTATCGATTAAATATGACAATAACTTTATATCTCTTAAAGACATATTAAATCCTTGACCTGCTAGAGGATGTATCTTGTGAAGTAAATCTCCAAAAGCTAAAATATTATCCTTATAATAATTTCTGAGGCTGGTAGATCTTAATTCAAAACTACTCCAATTGTTAATCTTTTTAATTAAATAAATTGGATTATATCTTTTAATTAAATTATTCATTTCAAAATTTTTTTTTTTTTTTAGAGACTTAAAAGAATAAACTACAGAAGTTTCTGATTTTGATATTGGTAAAAAGGCAATAGGGCCATTTTTTGTAAAATTTTGAAAAGCAATATTGTTATCGATCTCTTTATGAAAAAAAGTAGTAGTGTATGCAATACTTTTATATTTTTTTTCAATTTTTTTTGAGAAAAATTTTTTAATGTGTGGATGAGATTGATCAGAATGAATTACTAGCTTATATTCCGATTGATTCATTTTAAAATAATTGGAATTATGTTTAAATTTAATTAATTTACTCTTTTTAAGTTTTTTGAGCAGTAATTTTTGTAATTGATTATTTCTTATTATTGAAAAAATTTTTTTACTTTCATCATTAAATTTTAGTATGTCTTTTTTTAAATCTTTTTCTGTATAAATCTTTATAGTTTTTATATCCCATGAGATTTTTTCAATATTGACAATTTCTTTGTTAAAGAAATCTATATTTGATTTGGAAATTCCTAATGTTCTTGATTTGTCATATTTAATATTTTTTTTTGATGTAAATATATCTACAAATATATCTTTTTTAATTAAAACGTTAGCTAGAGTCAAACTCACCAATCCATCACCAATAATACAAACTTTCATAACAAATTAATTTTAACAACAAAAATTAGATGATACAAAGTGATATATTCGATTCATTAAAATGAGCATTAAAAGTATTACTAAAAACACTATTAAATTTGGACTCCACAGATTAATTGAAATTATTGGCGTTTCTGTATCTATTATAGGTATTTTACTTTTTATATCACTGATCTCTTACTCTGCTGATGATCCTAATTTCATATTCACCGACAAAACAGAAATCAAAAATATTTTAGGTTTTCAAGGAAGTTATGTTTCTGATCTTTTTCTTCAATCTGTCGGATTAATATCTTATCTTATATCATTTACATTTTTCATTACTGGTATAAATATTTTTAGAAGCAAAGATATTTTTTTGATTATAGAAAATATCTTTTTTTCTATTTTTTATTGTATCTTCGGATCAATTTTTTTTAATTATTTTCATCAAACTACATTTAAATTATATATAAATGGAAATGGAGGATTTGTAGGACAATATTTGAACCAGGGGTTTATTGGTAATATTATAAGTTTACAAACAACTATTTCATATTATTTTCTTATAATTTTAATTTTAATTTTTTTCTTAATTAGTATTAATTTTAATACAATTAAAATTTGGAATTTATCAAAAAGATTGATTAATTTCTTTAACAAAAATAAAAATAAAACTTATACTGATAAAAGTGAAATTATAAATGAATACATACCACAAGAAGAAATTAAAAATTTAATTCAAGAAGATCTTCCATTCATCAAAGCTGAAAGAATTAAAGAAAATAAAACAAACAAATTTAATCTTCCAGGAATAGATTTGCTTAAAAGTCCTACAAAAGAAGAAAGGAAGAATTCTGAAAAAGAAGAATACGGTGATCCTAAATTCCTTGAAAAAATTCTATTAGACTTTGGTGTTAGTGGAAATATAAAAAAAATAAGCCATGGACCAGTTGTTACATTAAATGAATTTGAACCTGCTGCAGGTGTAAAAGTATCAAAGATAATTAATTTATCAGATGATATAGCAAGGAATACCAGTTCGGACTCAGCTAGAATTGCAACTATTCCTGGAAGTAATACAGTTGGTATTGAATTACCTAACTCTTTTAGAGAAAATGTTTATTTAAAAGAAATATTAAGTGATGCAGATTTTAAAAAGAAAGATATTAAACTACCGATAGCTTTAGGAAAAAATATTTCCGGTGTTCCAATTATTGGTGATTTAGCTTCAATGCCTCATTTGCTAATAGCTGGAACCACAGGATCAGGTAAATCAGTATGTGTTAATACAATTATATTATCTCTCCTATATAGACACGCTCCAGAAAAATGTAAATTTATTTTAATAGATCCCAAAATGTTAGAATTATCAACCTACGAAGGCATTCCCCACTTGTTGTGTCCTGTGATCACAGAAGCAAAAAAGGCTGCATCAGTTCTTGGTTGGGTGGTTAAAGAAATGGAAAGTAGATACAGATTAATGACAAAAGAGGGTGTCAGAAACATAGATAGTTATAATATAAAACATAAACTACCAATGCCATACATAGTTGTAGTTGTTGATGAAATGTCAGATTTAATGTTAGTGGCAGGTAAAGAAATAGAAAATTATATTCAAAAACTATCACAAATGGCAAGAGCAGCGGGCATCCACATAATAATGGCTACACAAAGACCAAGTGTAGACGTTATAACTGGAACTATAAAGGCTAATTTTCCAACACGAATATCTTTTCAAGTAACTTCAAAAATAGACAGTAGAACTATTCTTGGAGAACAAGGTGCTGAGCAGCTTCTTGGAAAGGGTGATATGCTTTATATGTCGTCTGCAAATAAAATTTTAAGAATTCATGCACCGTTTGTATCTGATAGTGAAATAGAAAAAATAAATAATTTTTTAAGATCACAAAAAGAACCAGACTATATTGATGAAATTTTAAATTTTGTTGATGAAAAAGAAATTAGCGATGGTAATAAAAATGATGGTGATAAAGACGAACTTTATTCAGTGGCTCTTGAAATTATTAAATCTGAAGGAAAAGCCTCAACCTCTTTTTTACAAAGAAAGCTACAAATTGGTTATAACAGGGCTGCTAGAATTATTGATATGTTAGAAGAAGAGGGTGTAGTAAGTAAAGCAAATCATGTTGGTAAAAGAGATGTCCTAAAATGACTAGAATTTTTTTAATTTTTTTCTTAATTAACATAAACAATTTTGCAATAGGTTCAATTAATGAAGATATAATCAGCAATTTAAATGGGATCAAAAATTTAAGTTTTAAATTTGAACAAAACATTAATGGAAAAATTGAAACTGGGAATTGTATTATTGAATATCCAAAGAAAATTTTTTGTGAATATGAAAAGAAAAATAATAAAATTTTAGTTTCTAATGGAAGATCATTAGTAATTAAAACTAAAAACGGTAATTTTTATAGATATTCAATAAAAGGAACTCCATTAAACTATATTTTAGACAAAGATTTTTTAATCAATCAAATCAAAAATCTTAATGCAAGAATCGTCGATAATAAATTTGTAAATTTTACAATCATTATAGAAGAAAATGAAATAAATATATTTTTTGACAGGAAAAACTTAAATCTTATTGGTTGGCAAACATTAGATGTTTATCAAAATTTAAGTATTACTTATATTTTTTCATTAAATACTAATCAAAAAATAAAAAAAAATATTTTTAAACTTCCATCTTTAAATTAAATTTTTAAAATTTCTTTTTTATAAATTTTCATACCTCTGGCTAAATAATTATTTAAAGCATTTTTATGATCAAGAGTGCATGTGTGGACCCAAACTCTTTTAATATTTTTTTTTAAAAAAGATTTCTTTATTGCGCTAGAAAGTAAATAACCACCTAATTTTCTATTATGATATTCCTCTAATAGGCCAAAATACGCTATTTCAATTTCCTGTAGATCTACATGAATAATCAATTCAAAATAGCCAGCTAGATCATTTTCTAGTTTAAAAATATATGTTTCTACTCTCGAGCTTGAAACATAATTGTTCCAATCATTCTCTGACCAAACAAGTCGGTCTGTCCATCTATGATTTTTTCCAATATTCTTATAAAAAAATTTATTAATTTGGAAATCGGCAGGTTTTACTAGTTCAATTGAATGATTTAAGTGAGGAGAGTTACTTTCATTTAAAGCACTAATTGATTTTATTTCTAAAAAATTTCTATCTATGGATTCTATCACTCGACCATTTTTCCAATTTTTTCCCCACCAAATAAATGAAAATGTAAATGAGGCACTTCCTGACCGCCATGCTCATTTATATTTGCTAAAGCTCTATACCCTTTTCCTAAGTCTGAAGAAATACCAAGTTTTTTTGCAACATTATTAATTCCTTTGATTAAACCAACTATTTCCTCTGATGAAGCTTTCGCGCTAAAGTCATCTAGATCAATATATTTACCTTTTGGTATTACTAAAGCATGAATTTTCTTTTGTGGATTTATATCATGAAAAGACAATACAAAGTTATCCTCGTATATTTTGTTGCAAGGAATTTCTCCTCTTAAAATTTTAGCAAAGATATTATTATTATCATAATTCATAAGCAAAATTATATATTAAAAAAATAACATCATTTTTCTTCAAGTCCAAATCTAATGTATCTATACCAGGCTCTTTCATGAAAATAATATAAAAACATTTTCGTTATTACTTCCATTCCAGCGATAGCACCAGCCCAATTCCATTCACCTGTTATAAACCAAGCGATTAAGAATGTATCTGTTGTAGCTAGAATTCGCCAAGTTAAAGTTTTGGCTATATGCCTTTTTTTGGTTACATGTCTCATGCGTCATCCTTTCTATTTTCTCCTTTTGTCAAGTTCATCCATTACATCCTCGATCTGAATATCGTTTGCCTCTAAATAAACGATTAGATGATAAAGAACGTCCGCACTCTCATGTATCTTGTTTGTATTTTTTTCTACTGCTTCAATAAGTTCATTAATTTCCTCTAATATTTTAGCTTTACTTAAATTTTTTTCACTTAAAAGTTTGTTTGTATATGAGTCTTTTTTTGGATTTTTTTTACGATTTCTAGTTATATTAATTATTTCTTCTAACGATTTTAACATTTTTTATTTTATTTTTTCTATTAGTTTAATTAATTCAGAATTAATCATTTTCGAACCTACTTTACTTAGATGAGACGCATCAGTAAAATAAATATTTTCTTGTGAGTTGGCTAAACATTTGTTTTTTTCTTCAATATTGCAAAAAATATTAACTGGATTAATAAAAAATAAATTTTTATGAGATAAATCATTAAATTTACTAATAATTTTGGATATTTGAGCACTATAGTCATAATATTCTAAACTAATTGCACTTTTTTGATTTAACTCTTCTAAAAAATTTTTCTTATTATCTTTATAGATATTATGAATGACTTGAGATACATTTTGATTCCATTGTGGAATTGGATTAATTACTATAATTTTATATCCTAAGTCGAGATATTTATTTATATTATCTATAAAGCTTCTAATTTTATTAGTATCATTGTCAACAGTTCTATAATTAATATGCATAATGATTATAGATTCTTTTAATTCTCTGATCTTTCGGTCCCGATTTAGCTGAATATTATTATTACAAAATTTATTTTGTTTTTGTTTATTGTAAAAATCACAACCAGCGTTTGTCATTGGTATAAAATTAATTTTTCTTTTAACTAAACTGTTTTTTAATTCCTCTTGAATAGATGCTAACACAGAGTCTCCTACTAAAAAAACTGTATGCTTATTATTTGTATTTCCAAAAAAACAAAAATATTTTTTTCTTTGAAAACAAGGTTTATAATATTGTTTTGTTGTGAACCAAGTTCGTTCATATAAATTTTTTAGTATATTGGGATATTTATTTTTTTGTTTTTCAACCAAAACGTTTAATATTAAAAAAGAGGAAAATACAGATGGTAAAATAATTATAGCTAATTTTTTAAAACTGATTTTATCAGGATCTCGAAAATATTTTTCAATATAGTTATAAGTTAAAATAGATAGCAAGAAAGAGATTAATATTAATATAAACTTTGCTAACAAAGAATTTTCTGTAAATCCTGAAATTTTACCAAATGAAAGAATTGGATGGTGCCAAAGATAAAGAGAATATGAAATTAATCCAATTTTGACAAAAAATTTGTTTTTTAAAATTTTATCAATAAAATTATCGTTATTATAATTATTGATTATCATACAACATCCCAAAACTGGGATTAATGTAAGATAAGAAGGATGATTATTAGCACTATCAAAGAAAAAAAAAGAAAAAATTATTAAAACAAAACCTAAAATCTTCCAAAAGTTATTGTTTTCTTTTTTTTTATTATGAAAATGATTAATAGATATTAATGCTCCACAAGCTAATTCCCAAGCTCTATTGGTGATCATATAGAAATTAAATGAGGAATGGGATTCACTTATGTATGACGAAAAAATTACTGAAGTGATAATAAATAAATAAAATAGAAATTTAATTTTATCTTTAAATACACCTAATAAAAAAATGAATAAAATAGGATATAAAATATAGAATTGTTCCTCTACAGATAAAGACCATGTATGTAATAATGGTTGATCTGACAAAATTGTTTGCCCGTATGCTTCTCCTGAATAGTGAAAGTAAAGATTAGAGTAAAAAAAAATAGAGGATAAAATAGAATTTAAGAAAGATTTAAATTCAATTGGTAATAACAAGAAATATGCAAGTATCAAACTAGTAATTAAAACAAATAACAAAGCAGGTACTAATCTTCTAATTCTTCGTTCGTAAAAGCCTAGAAGGGAAAAATTATTTTTTACAAGATGTTCTTTGAGTATTATAGATGTTATTAAATATCCTGAAATTACAAAAAATACATCTACACCTAAAAATCCTCCAGAAAATAATAAATTACCATCAACATAAATTTCTGAATGGTATAAAATTACACCAATAACAGCTATAGCTCTTAGTCCATCTATTTCGCTTCTATATTTAATTTTTTGTTGCACTCTAAATTCTTACAGGAATTTTTTTTTTAAATAGATATTCTTTTGCTTCTTTAATGCTAAATTTTCCATAATGAAAAATTGAAGCTGCTAAAACAGCACTTGCATTACCTAATTTTATACCATCAACTAAATGATCTAAATTACCCACACCTCCAGAAGCAATTACTGGTATATTAACATTTTTGGATATTTTAGAGATTAAGTTTATATCAAAGCCAGTTTGAGTGCCGTCTTTATCCATTGATGTAATTAAAAGTTCACCAGCTCCATTTTCTTCCATTTTTTTTGCATAATCTAATGCATTTATTCTAGTATTGTTTCTTCCTCCATGGGTAAACACTTCCCATTTTTCCCCATTTTTTTTTGCATCAATAGCTACTACGATACACTGAGAACCAAATTTTATTGAACTTTTTTTAACCACTTCGGGATTTTGAACTGCAGCAGTATTGATTGATACTTTGTCAGCTCCACAGTTTAAAAGTTTATTTATATCGTCGATAGTTCTCACTCCTCCACCAACTGTTAAAGGGACAAAACATTTCTTAGATGTATTTTTAACTACATCATAAATTGTTTCTCTTTTTTCATTAGATGCTGTAATATCTAAAAAACAAATTTCATCTGCCCCATTATCACTATAAATTTTAGCTTGTTCTACTGGATCGCCAGCGTCCTTTAAATCTACAAAGTTTATGCCTTTAACTACTCGACCATTTTTAACGTCTAAACAGGGTATAATTCTGTTTTTAAGCATCTATTTCCTTAACTAGTTCCTCTAATTTAATATCTTCGTCATATATAGCTTTTCCAATTATTATACCTTCGATGTTTTTATGGTTTAACGCCCTGGCTTTTTTAATATCATTTATTGAAGAAACTCCACCAGATATAATTACTGGGCAATTAGAAACATCTGCAACCTTTAAAGTATCATCAAAATTCGGACTTTGTTTCATTCCATCCCTATTAATATCGGTATAGATTAATCTGCTTGGGCCATATTCATTAACTTCTTTCAAATATTCTAAAGTTAACAGATTAGAATTTTCCTTCCACCCTGAAACTGATAAATACCCATCTTTAGCATCTAAACCTAAAGCAATTTTATT
>TARA_B100001057_G_scaffold8474_1_pt1 | contig 15182 bp, 21 predicted proteins | sample TARA_B100001057 | Tara Oceans TARA_B100001057 (sample SAMEA2621839) | marine metagenome | biome: marine biome (ENVO:00000447); feature: surface water layer (ENVO:00002042); material: "saline water (ENVO:00002010), including plankton (ENVO:xxxxxxxx)" | depth 5 m
GTGCCTGTGTGCATTGCCCTATAAAGAATAGGTTGGTTTCCCATTTTTTTACAAAGTTCAGCGGCAACTTTTAAACGCTCTATGGCATGTTCTGTATTATTAACTGGTACAACATCTTCTGTAAGTCCTAAGTTGAATAACTTATTAGGGCTGCTATTTTTTCTTGCCTTTTTGTGAAGCTCTTTGGGCTTTCCTGTACCAAGTCCTAATTTTTTAACATTCATATATTCACCGCCTACAGGAGCATCTTTTGTAGCGTTCTGCTTTGTAATTGTGCCTACACCTTCAATCTGAAATACTGGATTGGGTGTTGCAAAGTTTTGTTTTCTCATTACAGTCTTTGCAATTAAGTCTAGTTCTTTGTTTGCTCTATCATAAACTAACACAAAAGGAATGTTAACATCTGTTTTCATATCCTTCATTACTGCTTCTGCATCTGGACCTAGTTGGGCAATTTTCTTTCCATATCTTTTGAACTCTTGTTTGAAAATACGAGTAAGCTCTGCCATAGTAATTTGTTTCTTGTTACGTTCATCGTTTACTCTGTCTAAGAAGTGGCGTGTGAATTCAACGTCAATGCCGACTTTGGCAAACAAACGATCTGCATAGTTTTCTAGTTGATCCAGATCGCCTCTTGTTACTGGAGCCTGTACTGGATCTTCATGTAACCAACTATAACGTCTCAAAGCCCCATTCCTCTTTTTTAACTGGTTCTTTTTTCCAAAGTCCTGATGTTTGCTTTTTATGTTGCCAAATCATTTGTCGATCATTCCAACTGCGTCGAAGTCTTTCTGATTCGATAATGTGTTCTACAAATAATTTCATTTGAGCTTGTGTCATGAGTTTATCCAGAAATTAAGCGGATGCTATTTTAACCAATTCTGCGTACCCGTTGTAAGTTTTCAACAACTGGTCTATTTTCTTTTGATTTTTTTCTGAGGATCTGTTGTACAAATTTATAATTCTTTTTGCAGTTTTTGGGTTTACCTCAATTACATTTTTATCATACATACGAACTGGAAAAGGCTTTCCGTCTGTTCGTTGTGCAACATTATTAAGTACTTTTAAAGCCACACCCTGTGTTACTTGATATTCGTCTAGTGTAATTGGCTCTACATCGTCAAACATATTTGCTGGAATACCTTTGCTTATAGCACCACCTTTGCGTCTTGTGCGTTCTAAGTCATTAAATGCATTTGTCAAACTATCTAACATTAATGGTAATAAACCAGTATCCATTTTTGCTTTAATATTCTTGTAGTTGAAAGGATCCATTGACTTTGCTTCGGCACTAAGATTATCAAGTTTCTTGTGTATGTTTTGCATCAATCCTTCTATACTATAAACACCAATCCCGCGTACTTCTACTTTGCTTTGCATAATGTTTTCACGATCTATTTCGTGCAAACCTTCTACTATACTCTCATCATACTGTTTCCACTCATCATATTCAATGTATTGATCAGTATCTGGGTCATAATATTTTCCCATCTTGTTATCGTAATAAAGTACTTTTCCACTTTTTGTTGGAATTGGACCTTCCAAACCAGGACGTTCCTGATATTTTTCTCTATCCATTGGAGGTAAAATTGTATAACCTTCAACCATATTTCGCTTTTTTGCTAACTGCATTTCAATCATTAACTTACCAACTTTAGTAATAACATTACTTAATTGATCCTGTGATAGGTTTTCTTTGATCTGATCAACTGTACTTAAAATATTCTTTAATCGTTGAGCATTTGATTCTGTAATTTTGTTTGACATAATATTGTGTACCTTCGAATCGTATTTTCCATAAAGATCAGTAATCATCTTTTTTTGAGTTTCGTAATCTGCTTTTGCAAAATTTGCTCTAAACTCAGATGCACTTGTCATTGGTTTATCTAAAACTTTAAATTTTAATGTGGGTACAGTAATAATATACCCATGCTTGTCCATGCTCTCCATATCTTTAGTTGCAGGCTGAAAGTAACTTGGACTGCCATCTTTTAGAGGTTTAAATGCAAATCTTGGATCAGTTGCCATGTCTTTTTCACTGACTGCAAACATTATAATAGTATCAGTTGGATCGTACTTTTCTTGTATTTCAAGAGGACGATATGGCATTTTAGTTTTTTTAATTGCACTTGCAGGAACACCTGCGGCCTGCATCATTTGTGCTTTTTCTTCAAATGTGAATGGACTTTTTGGAGGGTCAACTTTATCGCTGGTTGCAACGAATACATCATCAGCACTAAATTGTTTCGCTAAAGTGCTATAAACACTGGCATGGCCTTTGTGAAAAGGATGAAATCTTCCTGGATAAATTACAACTCGCTTCAAAAGTACTATCTCCGTAATAATATAATGTATTTATACTAACTGCTGGAATGTATGGTATCCAGAATGGCTCAATCTTACCCTGGTATCTACCCATATATCTCCGCCTATATCTGCCCAACGATCGCAAAACATGTAATCTTCGCTTAGATATGACCCATTTTTAATTCCTGTATCAAACAATGCATACAAATATGGCTCGTACCTGTTATCAATGTTAAGCTCATTGCGATATTTAAGTTTAGGATAGTTTTCAAACATACGGGTAATTACATGGCGTTTAAACATCATAAAGCCAGTACCAGCATGTTTAACTTTTACCATCCCATTTTCGTCAATTGGCGGGTCTTCAGGAAGTCTGTTATACACATATTCAATTGGATAGGTCTTTTTAGGATAAAGTCCAGCAACAACATCTTTATCATCTGCTATGAGCCTGTAGATATCTTTTACATGAAATCCAACATCAGCATCTATAAACATAAAGTGTGTTGCTTCTTCGTTGCCAGGATTAGAAGCCATTGCTTTTGCAATAAGTGTATTACGAGCTCTAGTCACAAGGCTTTCATTTGATAATGTTTCAAGACCAAATTTTAAGTTATTTTCTTTGTGCGAAATAACTGCTTTTACAAAACTACAAAAGAATTTTTCGAAGACGGCACCGCCATAACAGGGTACCATAAAGACAACGTTACTATTTTTAATAATAGCACGTTCAGTGTCATTGAACATTTATAACCTCAATGGTTGAAATTTATTTTTGCAATAGACCCTGCTGAGAAACTTGCTACTGCTGCTCTAACATGAACTGCATTAACAATAAAGTTTTTTGCTTCGCTGACAGTTGTTGCCGATGAACCGTCACCGTATACTAAATTAGCACCTGAGGTATCTCTGACTGTAAACCAATCGCTAGTACCCGGTGTTTCTGCTAAAGAACCTTGTATTGTAATTGTACCAACAAAGCCTGTTGTTTGAACACTTACCGTATGCAATCCGTCAGTGTATCCATAGTAGCCGTCGCCATATGCACTATCACTTTCAAAAGAAGTGCTTGATCCATCATAGTTTCCTGTTGGAGTTCCAAATGCAGTTGATGGTATTAAAGTTGTACTCATTGTTTTGTAATCTCCACTAACTTACCAGGTCCGGCTAATTCTTCAAGTACTTGCTGGATTTGACCAATAGTTTCATCGCTGAATACAGGTTGTGCTTCTGTTTCATCACGAAGTAACTCGCTTACTTTAATTTGAAATACAGTTTCGTTTACTTTAGCCATATTAGTTTCCTTTATAATATGTAACTATTTATCTTCCATTCTAATAAGAGTATAATTGCTATTATTGGATGAAAGGCTTTCATCCAAGTTATCTTTGTTGCTACACATATGTTTACATTCACTTAGTGGATTGTCACTGATAAAACTATTTTCAATCCATTTAAATGCATCACTTTTATTAATCTCGTCTAGTGTTCCATTTGTAATGTGCATTTGCTCTACTAGTTCTTCGCCCATGCGTTCTTTGAGCTTTTCAATTACACCCCAATTTCCAAAGTGACAACACGGCATAAGATAACCATCGTATCTTAGTGCAGGTGCCATACGAGCTCTTCCGTCTTTTAGTTTACACTTTGGATAAATCATCTTGGATTTGTTCCCATGTTCTACTTTTTAATCTTAGGTGCGGAGGTGTACGAGAATCTCCAACTACAGGTCTAAAACTGTTAAATCCTAATTCTTTTGCTAACTTGTTTGCTTCTACAACTTGATGAACATTGTGTTCAAATATTACATAACGCCACCACATACCTCCAGTAAAGTTTGCTCTAAGAGTTTTTACACCTAGCATAATAGTATGCCACTTTGAATTTACTCTATACAAATGATTTGTATCTTCTAATCCATCAATTGCAAATTCAACTCTATGATGCTCTGGATCTAATAATGATGCTAGTTTTAACCACCATTTTTCATTGCGGCCACTTCCGTTTGTGCTTATATTCATTTTAACTTTTCTATTAATTGAATGCAAATATTCAAGTTGAGGAATAAATGAGCCACTATAAATTGGATCGCTAACACTCAAATTATAAGTTATTCTTCTAATCTTGTTTTCAGGACGCATCAATGCTTTGAAGTATTCCATTGGCATATCTTCAATGCTTCCTTGTATTCCAAGATTCATATCCTTTGTTCTACGGCAACCAGGACATCTTAGATTACAACGACTGCTACTGTCAATGTTAATTCTAATTTTATCTTCACGTATGGATAAATTTAAGCCTTTATACATTGTCTATTCAACCTGATAATTGTAAACTGTACCAATAACATCTCCTGCAATTAGTGAAACAAAGGTTAAACTTTCTCCATTTAATGCATACAAGTATTCGGGTAGCACTACATTTTCACGTTCAAGTATAAAACGTCTAGTTGACCATGTCCACGGAAATCTTATTTCGCCTGCACCTTCGTATTCAAGTAGTGCATCAGCAGTATACTTGTCAAGTCTGCAATAACGTGTTAGACACTTTAGTTGGAAAGTTTCATACGGAAGTTTTGAAACTATAATAGTATTTGGATCATCAGTTGCACTAACAGTTATTTCAGGGTGTAGTCCTGTGTCTTCTGCTATTTTTATATAGTCTGGTTCGTTGGTATAAAAGTCAGCAACTGGTACATCTACTCTTAATTGTCCTTTAAAATTTTTCCTGTATTGAAATAAAGCAATTAATATATCAACTTCGTCGCAGTCTAAATTCCATAGGTCATGCCAAGCAGGTCTAGTTTTTGCTAACTGCTTGGACTGTTCTTTGCGTTCTTGTAAGGTTGAAAGTAAGTGTGCCTCATCATCATAGTGGTATGATGATCTCAACAGACTTATTCCTTTTCTTAAAATAAATCTAATACGGTACTTGTATTTGTTGTAAAACAACTTTTCGTTTTTTAACATACTAGTACTTATGTTAGAATATTTACTGGGCTTTTGGCTTGAATTGATCCAGTATAATCATTCCATCTTCAGTGACATTCCTTGGAATAGGCTTTTGTTTAACACCATCACTAACATTTTTGTATTCAAATACAAACTCGCCTTCTTTATATTCTACAAGTATAGTAGTTCCGGCAACAGGATTATCATCTATAATCTTCTTACTCAACGGAATCTTAACTTGATTCTCAATTACTCTACGTAGAGGTCTAGCACCCATTGCTGGATCATAACCTTTTTCAGCAAGTGTTTCAATTGCACTTTCTGCAAGACTAATATGTAAATGCTTTTCAGTTAACAATTCGTTGATCTCTTCGATAAACTTGTAAACAATTTTTCGCATAATACTTGGATCTAGTTTGTTAAATTTAATTACACCATCAAGTCTATTACGGAATTCTGGCTTGAAGTGTTCCTTAACGGCACCATCTTCTTCACCACTTTTTTGTAGTTCTTGATTAAAACCTATGTTGTTCTTTTCATTCTCAGCGGCACCTAAGTTACTAGTAAGTAGGATAATACAGTTTCTAGCATCAGCACGTTTACCATTTGTACTAGTAACAAAACCTTCATCCATCAAACTTAGTAGTACATTAGTCACATCTGGGTGTGCTTTTTCAATTTCATCAAATAGTATAACTGCATTAGGATTCTTTTCAACTTGACTAACAAGCAATCCACCACCTAAGTTTCCATCCTCATAGCCTACATATCCTGGAGGTGCACCAATAAGTCTTGCAACTGTATGTTTCTCTTGATACTCACCCATATCAAAACGTAGTAGTTTCATATGTAATTTTTCACTTAGTAGTTTAGCAAGTTCAGTTTTACCAGTACCTGTTGGACCTACCATCAAGTAACTACCAATTGACTTGTTGTGTGCTTTAAGTCCTGCTCGTGCAATAGTAATACGATCCATTACTGTATCTACTGCTTTGTCTTGTCCAAACAAGTGTTCCTTGATTGACTTTTCAATTACACTAATACTTTCACCATCAGATACATCTTTGTTTCCGCTACCAAGTTGATCTGCAGGAATCTTTATTGCTTTAGATAGTTCTTCTAGTACTTCTATTTTAGTAATACTAAAGTTGCTTCTGTCTAATAACTTTTGTTTAGCACAGGCACTATCAATTAAGTCAATTGCTTTGTCTGGTAGTCGCTTGTCTGTTTGATATCTTACACTTAAATCTACTGCTGATTCAATTGCCTCATCGGTAATAACTGCACTATGAAAATCTTCAAAGTACTTTTTAAGTCCTTTAAGAATATCTTTACTAACTGCTGATGAAGGCTCATCAATTGCTAGTCTATAGAATCGACGCATTAATGCACGATCTTTTTCAAAGTCACTGTTGTATTCTTCCCAAGTAGTACTTGCTACAATCCTCATTTGTCCTTTTGTAATATATGGCTTAATCATGTTTGCAAAGTCTGGACCATTACCTGCACCACCTGCACCAGCACCTCGCATGGTATGTGCTTCATCAATAAAGCAGATAGTGTTTTGTTTTGCAGTAAGACTTTCCATAACGTCTTTTAGTTTTTCTTCAAACTCACCTCTAAACTTTGAACCTGCAATCAAGTTTCCAATATCTAAATTGTATACTGTTGCATCTTTTAGATACTTAGGTACATTACCTTCTACAATTCTCTTTGCAAGTCCTTCAGCAATAGCAGTTTTACCAACACCTGGATCACCTACCATAATTACATTTGCTTTGTTACGTTTTCCTAGTATTTGACATAGTTCATCTGTTTCGCTTTCTCTGCCAATAACTGGATCAATTTTACCTTTTTTTGCTTCTTCATTTAAATCAGTACAATATTCTGCTAGTACTTTTTCAACTTCTTCTTTACTATATGTAGATTGAATTTCCTCATCAACATATGTTTCATTAAAGAATTTTACTAGTTCTTCTTTACCAACTCCGTACTTGTTAAAAAGGAAGACTATATAACTTTTTTCTTCAACCATCATTGAAAGGAAAATATCAATTGTTTGTACATGAGCACGATTACCAAACAGTACTTGTGTGTATGCTCTATTAAAGATTCTTTCAAGTGCATGTGTACGTTGCGGCTTTTGCGACATATTTTTGCCTGCTTCTTCATGGTAAGGACTAGTAAGCAGATACTCTTGCAGTTCTTCATTCATTGATTCCCAATCAGTGCCAAATTCAGTTAGCATAATTCTAAAATTCTTGTAACTGATTAGTGCAAGTCCAAGATGTTCAATAGTAACATAAGCATGTTTAAACTTTATGGCAAACTCAGTTGCTTTATTAACTATAAGATCTATTTCTGGATTATTCTTTAACATCTGTATTCTCATCTTCCTTGTATTGTTGAAATGTTATGCCTTGTAAATGATCGTATTCGTGTAACCAAACTCGACATTCTAGTCCTTCAAGTTCCTTGCGAGTAGTATTCCCTAAGTAGTCCTGGTATTCAATTTTTACTGATTCTGGTCTTTTAATTATATGATATTCATCTGGAAAACTTAAACATCCTTCTTCGAACTCAACCATATATTCACTTAGTTGTAGTATTTTAGGATTAAAAAAAGCACTATAGTTTCCTTCTATGTTAGTAACAAACAAACTAATATCTAAACCAACTTGATTAGCGGCAAGTCCAACACCTTTATTACTATCCATACATTTCATCATATCTACACTGAGCAACTCTAGTTCTCTTGGATCTTCAAAAGTAACAGGCTTTGTAATAGTATACAATGTTTTGTTAGTTAGTTTCATCTTTTTCCTTATTCTTTATATTCATTATAGCCTGTTTTTCATCTTCTGTCAACTGATTTATATCAGGAACTTTAATATTGACTATAACGTAATGATCTCCACCATTTATACCTTGTTTATTAAGACGTACTCTTGCATCTGGTTGTGTTCCTGGTGGTATAAAATAGGTTAACTTTTTGCCGTTTACTGTTTCTAAGTCTGCTTTTGTACCACAAATTGCGTCCCATGTACTAATTTGTACCATACTATATATGTCATTTCCACTTCTTTCAAACCTTTTATGAGGTTGTTGTTCAACAGTGATGTACAAATCTCCTCTAGGAAATGCAGGATTAGTTGAATGTTGCCCACGTCCTGGATATCTTATCTTTGTTCCGTTTGCCGCTCCTGCTTTAAGTTTGATATCAATAAGTTCATTTTCGTTATTACCAGTTTGCACATTAATAGTCTTGTTTACACCTTTGGCTATTTCCTCTAAACTTAGTGGCATCCTTAGACTAACGTCAGGACCTTGTCTACGTCTTGTAAATCCACCTGGTGCGGCATTGTGTGTCCTATGCCCAAACATTTCACTAAAAATGTCTTGAACAGAAGGTCCACGTGGACCAAATCCTCCTTGAAAATTTGCTCCTGGATTATCGTATGCTTGACGTTTTTGTGGATCTTTTAACGTTTCATATGCTTCGTTAATTTTTTTGAATTGCTCTTCACTACCACCTGTATCAGGATGATGTTCTCGTGCTTTACGTCGATATGCTTCTTTTAGTTCTTTATCAGTTGCGGCTTTAGTTACCCCAAGAGTATCATAATAATTCATAGTGTAATTATACTACCGCAACCTTCAAAAGTCAATCTTATTTCTTAAGTGCCTGTGCCCCAAAGAATGCCGCTACAATAGCCGCAACTGAAACAAAGTAAACTGCGGCCATATCACCTAATATTTTAGCCGCTTGATCCATTCCAATCATATTTGCTATTAATACAATTGCAGGATATAATAACATACCTGCCAATGAGAACCACGCCATTTTACGTTGTGCATCTCTCATTGCATCCGCATCTTCAAGTTCTTTACGTTTGAACTCCAGATACATTTCTTCTTCTCTTTGAGTAACCTTGCCGTCACCATTGCTATCTGCTGGGTGAAAGCCTGAGGCTTTAGTTTCTTCTGCCATGTTGTAATCCTCCTCGATAGTACTATTTAACTAAAGGAAGATGTTTTTATGATTTTTTTGACTTTTCCAGTTTTTTGATTCTGCTTTCTAGCTCATCAATTTTCACTGTTACATGTGGATATTTTGTACGCCATGCATTTGGATCATTTTGTAACCAAGTCCAGCCCCAACGTATTGCTAGGTATTCACACCAGCCATCAAACTTTCTTACAGCCCACATTGCCATTTTTGTATCTTTAAACCAAAACAAAAATGCGGCACCAAATAAACTGCCAGCAATACCTGTATAGATCCACAACCTATCAGCGGCCATATTTGCTATCATATCCCACATTTACTTTATTTCCTTTTTCTTATCATCTGTAACTGCTTGTTCATAGTACAATATGATTTCACCTTGTTGTTGTAAGTATCGCTTAATGTCAGCAATGTTAAGTGCTAAATTTTCGTAATCTTTCATTGATAGTGCTACAAATGCAAGTTCGCCATAGGCTTCTGTGAATTCTTTTACAAATTCATCATAATTATCTTTGGTAACAACAAAGACTCGTGTATCAGTTAGTTGTACTGGTTTCGGTCTTGCTACTGTTGGTATCAGAGTTTTTTGGACCTGAGTTACTACTTTCACTTCCTGCTCCGGAATCAGGCCGCTGCAACCACTTAGGAAGAGCAGGCTGATTAGTATTACCAGTGTTGTCCATAAACTCGCGCCATAATTCTGCTGATGCGCCATTCATTTTTCCTTCTAAAACTTTTGAATCTTTGAGTGCTTCTACAACTAAGTTTAACTTGTTTAATTTTGACCTTAGTTCATCACCGTATGCTTCTGCTTTTTGTAACTGCTTTTGCAATGATTTATTAAGTGCCGCACTTTTAGCCATATTGGCTTGTAATGCTTTTGTACTTGCTTCAGCAGTTTCTGCCGCTATTTCCAATTTAGCATTATTTTCACGTAAGACTTTGATTGTGTTTTGTGTGTCATTGTAGTATGATTTAGCGGCATAACCTACACCACCTAGTAATCCTACAATAATTAAAAGTGCATATACTTTTATCATTAGATCATCGATACTGCTAGTTCTGTAGTTTCATCTACTCTGCGAGTCCAACCACGTCCAAATGTTTCAAACGTACTTAAACTTTCGTAATATTTCTGTCTTTCACTTTGAAAGTTAATGATAGTACCTTTGAGACCGTGTTCATCAATATACTCGTCTAAACACTTTAATGTGTTAGGACCAATACCACCGTCTGCAACGGTTCCAATCATTGTTTGCAAATACTTTGCACTTCGCCCCGTACCTGCATTAACTCCAAAGTCAAAAACACACAAATCCAAACCACTTGGCAGTTGATCGCCTTTTACACGATCCCAGTAATTCTTTTTATAGATTGGTGCAACATCTTCAACAGTCAAGTCTTTCATGTCTTTAGTACCGCCCCATTCTTCGTACACTCTCTTGGTAACACCCAAGTTAGTTTCACCCCCAGGGTCTTTAGGATGATTTACATATCCACCTTCGTGATGAAGGATAGTTTCAATACATTTTTGATAGTTTTCTTGCATAATTTTGCCTCTTGTTGATTATTTTACTCCAGCAAGAGCTTGTATAAATGACATATCTCTGTCTTCCGGAGATTTCTTGTAACGTGCATTAGGATCTAATCCAGATGCTTCCATCATTGCATCTAGTTCTTGTTCCTGCATTAGTTTACGTCTATATGCTTTAGGACTCTGTGGAACTACATCTAAACCTTCACTAGTGATAGGCATTGGTGCTTCGCCTTTATAATATGTAAATTTCCAATCAGTGTCGTTTGATAATTTTGTTATACCTTCAATGAGCTCAACAATGCGTCTTTGCAAAGATGTACGTCTTTCAAACTCAACAAATACTGTTACTTTACCTTTTTCGTCTGTGGCTGGACTTGCATTTGCATCAAGTACCCAGTTATATCCGCTTTCTATAAACTCAACTAGATCTTTGGCGGCTTCAGCATGTAAAGTTTTAAAGGCAACAACTACAATATTGTCATCATCGCCCATTTTACTGCGATAACGATCAATACTAAAAACTGGATCTATAGTGTCATTTAAGTCACCATAGTTCAATCCTTCGTTTAGTTTATTCTTCTGTGTTGTCATCTTTTACGCCTGTGATATCTAAGTCTTGTTCATATGTACTATCAATGTCTTCAAGATCAACAACTTCACCTTCTACTTCCATAGTACCACGATAAATTTCTTGCATAATTGTTTTTGGAAGTTTAATTTCTACTAGCCAAATTGGAACTTCCTGTATTTTTGGATACTTAGTTCCTGGCTTGAAATCGCCATAATCTTTAACTTTGACTGGCGTTTCCAGTAAATCTTTTTTAAACTTTACTTTGATGTTGTAATCTAGTAAACGTTTAGCACCAATTGGATCTGGCATTTTGGATTTTGGCCACATAAATGTACATGTAACCCAGTGACGTTCAGTAATTGGACCGCTTACTAATTCACCTTTTTTCCAGTTTTGATATGCATACAAGTGAATATTATCCAAAACACGTTCAAAATCAAGAAGTGTGCCTAGATAACTTTGTGCTCCATATAATTCGTTAATGTTTTTTACAATATCGAGTGATTTCATTAAAATTATCCGTTATAGTGATTATCTAGTATTTATCCTTTTAAGATGAATGAACTTAATAACACTTATTTTCGGCATTTCTGAGTTAAATAGATTTGAAGCAGAGAATGCTTCTAATATTCAACTTTAACCAAGAAGGAGGAATATCTTGGGAAAACGTAACAAGAGATACAAAAACACAGAATATATGTTTGTGTCAAGAGATACACAAACACATCAAAAGAACAAACCCGTTAACATCATACCACGTAGTCGTACACAAGAGGCGTATGTTACCGCACTCTTAAATACAGATAAGCACATGGTGTTTGCTAGTGGTCCAGCCGGTACAGGTAAGACCATGCTCGCAGTACTTGCCAGCATAAAAGCATATAAACGTGGACAATGTGACAAAATTGTTCTAACTCGTCCAGCAGTGGGCGTAGATGATGAAAAACATGGTTTCCTACCCGGAGATCTAAATCAAAAAATGGAACCGTGGACTCGTCCATTGTTCGATGTATTTCACGAATATTATTCTCCCTCAGAGACAACCAAAATGCTAGAAGAACAAATCATCGAAATTAGCCCCCTAGCATTTATGCGAGGACGAACATTTAAAAATGCATGGATCGTCGCAGACGAGATGCAAAATGCAACGCCAAATCAGATGAAGATGCTATTAACTCGCTTAGGAGAGGGAAGTAAGATTGTCGTAACTGGAGATGTTAAACAAACAGACAGACGTGAAAAAGATAACGGATTGTTAGATTTCATGCAACTAGTTAACAACTTTGGTGGCAGTAAATTTATAGAGGCAGTTCAATTCTCACACAAAGACATTGAACGTCATCCAGCAGTAACGGAGGTGCTATCGATATACGGCGATAAAGATTAATTTCGATGTAATAGTAGAAAGTTGATTGGACCCTACTTTCTACGATTACTTAGTAATCATATTGTAGATTGTTTTCCAGTTGTCTACTCTGGTTATTCCAGTTGGCAACTCAACATTTTCATTGTGTTTATGATTCATTAAGATTGGATTCAATCCTGCTTTTAAACCACACTCGGCATTATCAGGTTTGTCTTCTACCCACCAACACCCACTGTCCTTGTACTCTGCAAGTGCTAAATCCTTGTCTGCACCCGTGTCCAAGTAAGTGTACTTTTCAAAAGCAGTTTTACCAAACAACTCTATTAAGTTTTTTGTTCTTAGATATTGTGAGTATGTATCGTTACTTAAAGAAGTTATTGCATGGAATACATAACCATGCTCTTCGTGTAACTTTTTTACATATTTTATAGCATCTCTTAGTGGAGGCAACCTTCTGATAGTAGCACTCTCATTAAACATTCTTACAAGTTTATTACCTTCATTTTTGGTAATTCCGTATCTTTGATTAACCTTGTAAATATCAAAACCGTTATCTATTATTTTGTAGTTGTGCCTACACATCCAAGTGTGGAAACTGTATTCCCAATCAAGTAATACACCATCGCAATCTACTAAAATTGTTTTGTTTTTATTAACGTACATTTATTTCCTTTCATTAACTTACATTATTAATGTAACACATATATACATTATGTCAACCTATTTTTTATTTTGCCGTTCACGAATTAAGTTTACTATTTCATCTGCACTATTGCTATCAATCTTAGGTTCAAATAATCCAAATAAACCTGTTGGGCCATTAACTGTATCTTCTACTGCTTTTGAATTATCCTGCTTAGGTTTTCTCCAGGCATTGAGTAATTCTTGTAGTCTTTTTGAATTTTTAGTTGTCATATCATTCTCTCTTCTAAATAAAAAAGTGCCGTTTCCGGCACTTTTGACATTTTATATATTGACTAATAACTTGGATCTGTCTTTATGCCTTTTTCATAGTTCTGCTTAATATTATCAATAGGCATAACCCAACGGTTATTCTTTCGTTGATAATAAGCAAACTTTTGAAATAGTCCATAAGCAACGCCATCATGCCACATGTTAGTAGCACGAGTCTCTCTGAAATTTAAATCATCAATAGACGCAAAACTAGGTAAAAAAGTTACAAACCAATCTTCAAATTCTTTGTAAATTTTATTTCCTGGATCCATTAGTTCAGCATAACCTTTGAAACTAAACAATCTTGTCATGCCAGATAAAAGTAAATCATTCATAGCATTTTTTGGATATGCTAGATCAATTAGTTCAGCACTACGAATAGTTTCATCTACTCCCATGCCTACTGCTTTTGTAAAGTTAGCATATTTAACTGATTTACGTTTTTTGTCTGCATTAACTTTACCACATGCTAAGTCAGAACGTTCTAACACATCTTTATAAAAAAGAGCATCAGGATCTTCTGCAAGACAATTGGCATGAAATAATTGCTCAGCAGTAATATTTCTAGAAGCAACACCGTTCATTTTGGCAAAAAGTTGAGCCGCATATTTTGGATCATCAGTACCAATGATATGTGCAGGTACTTCTTTAATACTAGGTGCAAAGTTTTTGATAAGCTCGATACGATGCTGTCCGTTGATCAGTTTTAAGTTTCCATCTGAATCCTTGACTGCTGTAGCATAGCCAAACAAGTTCAAATCTATACCTTTTGATTTTTCCACATATTTCCAAATATGCCTTAGATCTAGATCTCTTTGTGCGTCATCCATTGGTGTGTCAACTGAAATACGTTCTCCAGGGGCCATTTGACCGCGTACTACACCAATATATTTTTCAAGTCTTTTAGGCACCTTGACCGCCTGTATTTGTTGTTTCATAATTTTTTCCTTTGTTACAACATAGGTAGGATACTTTAGAAAATATCCAATTTGATTAACAGTAGGGCTTACAAGCCTGACTGTGTGTTAAGTTTTTACTTAACATATCACTAATATAACAAACTATTAGGTATTTGTCAACCTTTTTTATGAATAAAGGTGATAGTAGACATGGACAGTCTTTGGTTGTTTGGGCAATTAGAGAAGGCAGAGATTGTGCTGAATAAATAGGTAAGTTTTTAAATCAATAACTATAATAGGGATCGTTGTAGTCTGGGTCATCCATGCCTTCGACTCTACTTACTTCAGGTACATAGTGTCTAAGCATATTTTCTACACCCATTTTTAAAGTGGCACTACTCATTGAACAACCACTACAGCTTCCTTGTAATAATACAAGTACACTTCCAGATTGTAAATCAAAGTCTTGTAATCTAATCATACCTCCGTGCATTTCTACACTAGGCTGAACTTTCTCTTGAATAATTTGGTCAATTTGTTTCATTATTTCATGTTTAGATCTTTCACTCATCCAACGCTTCCTTCTAA
>TARA_B100001057_G_scaffold414997_1_pt1 | contig 15174 bp, 10 predicted proteins | sample TARA_B100001057 | Tara Oceans TARA_B100001057 (sample SAMEA2621839) | marine metagenome | biome: marine biome (ENVO:00000447); feature: surface water layer (ENVO:00002042); material: "saline water (ENVO:00002010), including plankton (ENVO:xxxxxxxx)" | depth 5 m
ATTGTTGTGCCAACTAATAAAACCTTTTGGTGGATACATTGCACATAGAGCATTATGTTTTGTACATAATTTTACTTGCAATTCTTCATTAATTGTGGTATAATGTTCTATGACTTTTCTTGTAAGTGATTTACCAGAACCTTTATTGTCTGTTTTAAAACTATAGTACTTACCACTTTCGGGATAACCGTCATGTATCGAACTCCTAGACATTATACTGTCTCGATGATTATCTCCCGTGAAATGGTCTCTATCTTCGTTATTACACCATAATTTACACTGTGCAACTTCTCCTTCTCTTTCATTATAGAACCAAAGAAACTTATCTAAAGTTTCCAGAATTTCAGAGTTGTTTATAGATATATCTAACATTTACTTAGGAGCTGCATAAGAATAGTGTCTTATTATTTCTTGTTGTTTTGGAAACAACTTTAGTTCTTCATATCCGTGATAATAATTCCAACGAAGATTATCTTTAAATGTTCCGACTTTTATATCTTTTTCTTTTTCCAATAACCACCACAAAGTTGTTTGGTCAAAACCACTAAGTTTTTCCCAAGGTTCTATATTTGGTCTGAATATTCCCATTTGTTGTTCTAAATACAAGTGATACCAATCGGTCATAAATTGTTTATTTGTATAGAGACAAACACCCCCACAATATGTAAAGTGTTCTGGTTTGTTGTTATAAGTAAAATCATAGATTGCGTAGAGTGGTTTTGCCTCTACTGGTAAAGTATGAAATACTACATCATTACCATTTAATTCATCAAAGACCGTTGCAATATCTTCATGCACGATTTCACAATCTGCGTCTATATACATGGTAGTATCGTAAGGACTTTGGGACATACCCCATAATTTTTCACGAACATTACCACCGCAAAAAATTAAATCATCTGCAACATATTCCCTACCGTCTAGAAATCTTTCTTCGGTGACAAGACAACACTTTGCATCTGGATAATAATCTTTAAGAGACTCTAAACAATTGATTGCAAGTCTATAAAAACTTTCTTTTCTTGATGCAACTACTAGATAACCATTACTCACTATTCAAATAATCGTCCAGAATTTTTATCGCCCAAAGATTTACTTCTGGAATAGATTTAGCTCTTCTTAATTTACTTTTCAATTCACGATTTCGAGATAGTTTTATTTCTTCAACTTCAAATGTTTTCAATTTGTAATTAAACAAAAGTTCCATTTGTTTTGCTTTTTCTTTTGACTCTTTTAATTCTTTTTGTTTTTTCTGTTCTTCAAACTTTCGTGTAATTCTTTCTTTGGTATTTTCGTCAATATGTTCTGGAGTAAGTGCGTCCACACACTCTTTAAACAGTGGGTCTGCTTCAACTAATTTGTGAACTTGTCTTATCTTTTTATTTCCTTCTTCTTGTTCGGAAATACAATTCAATACATTTTTCTTTGGAGTGTCCCAAAATGCATCTTTATTCCATACTCTATCCATAATATTATATATAACTTTACTATGCAGTCCTTACATACAGTGTATAAGTTTCAATTGTTCCAGTTGCGTTATTAATTAATGTACCAACAAAGTTTCCAGTAAAGGTTGTTTCAAACGTACCAGTAAAAGTTGTTTCAAAATTTTGTTCATACGTACCAGGCCCCGCATAATTTACTGCACCAGAAGCTTCTCCAAGATAGTTTACCGCACCACTTGCTTCTCCGAGATAGTTGACTGCACCAGCAGCTTCTCCAAGATAGTTAACTGCACCTGACGCCTCTCCAAGATAATTAGTAGAGTTGTATGCAATTGCGTTATTGGTTTCATTCACTGACCTACCCGCATAGTTGGTTGGGCCTGCGTAGTTAGTTGGGCCTGCATAGTTGGTAGGCCCTGCATAGTTAGTCGGCCCTGCGTAGTTTACTGCACCACCCGCTTCTCCCACAAATGTTCCAGTAAATGTACCGACAAAATTTTGTTCAAATGTACCAACAAAGTCTTGCGTATAATCGGTTTCTGTGGTAGTATGTCTGGTATCAGTTGCAGTTCCTTTCGCAACCCATGTACCCGTTTCACTTGGAGCTCCAGTTGCAGAACTATTTAAGATATAAGTTCCTACACCTTTTGCACCACTCATTATACGGTTCTTTGCACGTTGTCCAAAAGTATATTTGATTTCTGCATCTGACATCTCTTGAATACCTTGAAACGTACCACTACCCCCAGAACTTCTTTTGAGTGAGACTGGACGGACTGCTGTAGGTGCAGTGAAGGTTTGTCTTTGATAGATATTATAAGTTGCAACTGTGACTGTACTTGGGCCTGCATCGGTTCGTGTATCCGTAAAGACTCCAGACAAATGCGTGTCGTAATCTGAACTTGGTGCAGAAGAACCTAATTTATAAGTGCCTGGATAATCATTTGCAAAGATAGTTGCAGTTAGTCTATCAGTAAGAGTATCCATATCATCAGTGTCAAATTCATACAGTCTTCTACTAGCATTATCGGACGGGTCTGCACTACCTTGATATACCGCATTCCTAAAATCTCCACCGTCTTCTGCGGCTGTTCCTTCGGTCTGATATAAAGTTGTAACAGTAGAAGTTGTTGTGATTGAACCATGTGTGCCTGGAACTTGGTTAAAACGAGTATCAGTAAATGCACCGACAGTTTCGTTTCCACTCGATGCGTCAGTGATTGCACCAACTTCGGTCTTTGCAGATGCCTTTAATTGTTCCCCCGCCTGATACGCAAGATAGTTCTCTTCTGCGGTGGACATTTCTTTTAAGTCACCGTTTGTACCTTCGAGTTTAAGTGGAGTTGCCATGATATACTATTTATAACTATTCTTTCTTATTTTGTCTAAGTTTAAAATAGTTTACTTTCCAATAACCATTTTCATCTTTTTCTAACGCTTCTGGATTAGTACTAACTAGTTCATCTGCGATAACTCCATAGTTAGGTTGTTTATCTGCACCAATTGATTTTGCTAACTCATTCCAATCCCATGTATAAACATTGTGTCCGTGTGGTCTATGAACAAATCTAATGTTATCTTTCAGACGGGAGTCCGAGTATCCACCATAACCACCAGATATAGCAAATCCATAAGAGTTTGCCCAACTATAGATATCTGAACCAACAAGGTTGATACCTGAGAAATCTAATGTGAAATTGATTTGAGTTACTGGAGCACCCACATCATATATACTAATCTGTGTTTCAAGAGCGAAGAAAAAGTTTAAAATAGTTCTTTCTTGTCCTCTACTTACATTACTTTTACTTGCTTGTAATTGCATTCGAAAAACTCTTCTATGATTTATACCTTTTTTACCATTAGTACTTGCAGTCATCTTTTGTGTAAATCCAAAAGTATCTCCAACTCCCATACCAGTTTGTTGCGTATCCATACCAATAAAAGTCACACCACTCGCATTGTTTGAAGAACTTGGTGTTGGTATGGTCACCGCTGAAGGTGCATGTGTTGTATTCGCCAAAGTACTAACATTTTCACCTCGTGTAATACTTGAATTATGACTAGAAGCTTGATATTGTTTAGTTGACACATTTGTTAGTGATTTAAGTCTTAGAGTATCTACCCCATTTGTTAAATGTGGTAAAAAGTAAAATGGTAAATAAGTTCCAGAAGTTGTATTTACTTTTCTTTCATTAGCAGTAAATTGACTACTTTCGGTATAACCCGTGACGTATGAATATCTATCTTTTGTAAATTTATAATCGTGAACAGCACTAGTAATTGGACTCGTACGATTAACTAAATTAGAAGAACTTGGCCCATTGTTTTGTCTAATGAAACATCTCAATCCACCACTTTCATTTACAAACTTAAAATCAAATCCTACAGTTTCCGAGACAGTACCGCTTCCAATGTATTCATCATTATAGTAAGTCTGTGCTTTTGCAGTAGTAGCTGGATTTGCATATCCATTACTTAAACTTTTTTCGGTAATGTCACGCAAAGGTGGAGTTAAATTAAATAGAGTAAAAGTCCCACCTGACTTTACTGGTAAAGGTATATTTTCTCCTTCGGAAAAGGTATTTTTTGCACCAACGAACCCACTCATACTTTGGTTTGATGCACCGTCTGACCTTCCAATCATATCACGAAACTCAGACGCATTCATATTATAGTTTGAACCTCTTGGGTTTGTAGAACTTATACTATACTTAGAAAGGTCTATATCTGCGTCTGGATTTAAATCTGAAAGAAGACTTGCACCAGTTGTGAAGTCGAATTTTTGGTTAGTTCTTTCAAGTATTTGTGCTTCGTCTTTTAATGTAGTAATACTAACATTTTGTTGGACATTATTATTTACACCACGTCTAGTAATGTTTCGCATGACATTTCTAGCGGCAGTTCTAAAAGAAGAAATAGTTCTTCCAATAAACTGGGTAAGGAATTTTAGTTGTTGAGACACTACTTGTCCCTCTTAAGAATATCTATTTCTGACTTCAACTCCTTAACAGACTCTACTAGTAATGCAATTGTTTGGTCATACTGTAGTGTTTTATATTCTTCATTATTGTTTGCACCTAATGGTAATCTTTTATTACTTACTGCAGAAGGTAAAACTTGTTCTACTTCTTGTGCAAGTAATCCCGCAGACTTTCTACCCGCATGGTCATAAGTAAAAGTATAACCAGTTAGTGCATTTACTTTTGCAAGTGCATCGGTAATTGGTTCGATATCACTCTTTAATCTCATGTCAGAAGGTGTAGTTGAGAATGCAATGATATCATTAGCTGCGTGGAAGTCTCCGTCATCTTCCATGACAAATCTTCGAGTACCACTATTGTGGAAGTTTATCTGTCCACCATTAGAGTCAGAGAAGTGAACGTATTCTGTAGTCTGACCCGCAAACTTCACATTACCTCTTAAATCAGAGTCAAGTGAATAGTTTGTAGTTATGTTAGTACCAGCGTTTGCAGTAAAGTTAACTCCCCCAGGCGTATTAACTAACAGACCACCTTGTGCGCCCATTACGTGTTGAGCGTTATTTGCACTAGTTATAGTTGTAGATGCAGTTCCAGTAACGTGACCGTTTGCATCAATTGTTAAATCTTGAATAACAGTATTACCAGAGTTATCTACAGAACTTGCACCAACACTAGTGTGATTAACTTTAATTGTTCTTGCATTATCTGAGTCTTCGACTACTACTTCTAGATTAGTTCCACCACTGAATTTTACAAAATCATTAGCACTGTCTGCAACTATTCTACTTCCCGCACTATCTCCACCAACTGCACTATCAGTAAAAAATTCTACAAATCTATTTCTATTATTTACTTTTGTATTTAATGTATTAATTGTAGATACAATATTAGAGTCTCGAACTTCTGAACTAAGACTAGTTAATGCACCTACGTCAGAGTCTATATCATTAATAGATGCAACTATAGATGATTTATCTCCAGTAGTCAAACTACTTAAAGTTCCTATTTCTGCATCTAATTCATTTATACCACCAACAATAGTTTTTGCAGTAGTTGTTAAAAGATTTATTGCTCTTCCACTATCTCCAGAGTCCCTTCCGAGTAAACCAACCATATCAGAGTCAAGTATCTGTATATCTCTTGACAATGCGTTAAGTGCTTTACCTAAACTACTTCTTTCGGAGTCAGTAAATCCACCCAGTGCAAGTCCAGTTGAAGTTTTTACTGAGTCTAAAGTTAAATCTAATTCTTCAAATCCACCTTGGAATATTTCTTGGATTGCACCCGTAAGTGTTTGTGCAGTAGTGGTTAGAGTGACAGAACCTATTTCTGCATCGAGTTCGTTTATTGCACCTACTATATCAGAGTCTTGAGTAGTTGTCAACCTATCTGTACCACCAGCATCTTTTGCTGTTTGGTTCAAATTAGTAATTAACTGACTTAAATTATCCGTTATCGCTGTGACAGTATGTTGATTAGCCATTTTCTTTTTCTACCAATTGTTTTACTAGTTGTTTTAATTCATCGATATCAGATTGCATTTGTACAATTTGTTTATCTTTGTTCTCATGTTTTTCTCTTATCTTATAGTAGTTCTCCACTGCAGTTCTACTAGTATTTAGTATCGCACCACTTTCTGTGTCTCTTACTAAATTAGGTCTACCTTCTACTTTTATGTAACTCATAACTATGCAGTTGCGATAACACGCAAGTCCCTAAATAATGGTGGTGTTGATGAATTAGTAGATGTCATTACTATCTTAACTTGATAAGACATAAATGACTCAGTAAGGAACTTACCATTATTTGTAAATTCATAATCTTGGAAAGTTAATTCACTCTTAGGTACATTTCCTATTTGAACACCTTGTGTCCAAGATTTTTCAAGTATATTTTCTTCTGCATCTGCAACCCTAACCCAAACTTGAAAATTAGATGAACTTGGTTTTCTTGCATTTAATAATATCGTGACATTACTTGCGGGTTCGATAAGATTAACTACTTTAGTAATGTGTTTACTTAAACTTGAACCGTCACTGTCTTCTCCAATATATGTGATAGGAGTATTACTTGTTCCCGCAGTCGCACCCGATACTACTTGATTATCTATTCTATTTGATATGGTAATTATACCAGTTCTTTGTAAATCAATTACTGGTGATACATCTGCACGAGTTGTAGAGAATGCAGTTTGAATTGTGACTGATTTTTCTCCTGACCCTATGTTTGCAGTTTCAAATGCAGTAGTTCCAACTATTCTTGGTGCAGAGAAATTGTTTGCTTCTTTTATCGCAAGGTCTCCAGAGAATGCAGTATCTTTTGTACCTCTAGTTTCTGCACCCGCAAGTGACCTACCAGTGGTAAACTTCGCATCTACTGTGACATTAGTATCTTGTGGAACTAAAGTATCAAACTGTGGTATTACCGTATCAAAGAGTATTTGTCTTGAAGACTTAACTCTTGCACCACCGACAAAACCAGTTGCAGTCGCAGAGTCAGTAAGTTCTACTTGATAACCAAATCCGTCTACTGCAGTAATTGTGTGTGTAAAGTCATTTACTCTACCCTCAGAGTCTATACCATTTAAAAGACCCGTACCCGCAGAGTCAAATCCAGTAATACTTACTGTGTCTCCTACAATAAAACCGTGGTCTGGTGCAAGAACTGAAATAGTTCTACTACCTGAGTCAGTTGATATCGGATTATTTGACAATAACATGTCTGGAACTACGGAGTTTTCAAACACTACTGTTCCACCCGCAGTGGTAAACTGTGCTTTGAATAAATCAAATGCAAGGTCTTTAGTTTGGTCTGGTGTCCAAGTTGTTCCGTTCTGTGATTTAAATAATGAACCTAAACTTGGTTGTCTGTCAATTCTTTTTTCTGTAGAACCAAGTTGGAACTCATAAGTTTCTCCAACATATGCTTCGTATGAATTACAATCAGATAATAATACGATTGCATATTCTTCATCATACTCTAAGAATATTGGTTCGTCAAAAGTAAATGTAGTAGGACTAGACAATGCAGATGCTTGTGTCTGACTAACTGCAGTTTGTACTGCACTTGGTGCTAAGACCACTACTGAGCCTGGAATGATATCATCTGAACTAGGCGCACCATTTACTACTGGACGTAATTCAAGTCTTACTGGTACAGTTGTATCTTTTGCTTTGAAGTAAGTTTGTATCTTAGTCACAAACATACCACTTGGTGCAGAAACCCTAAAGGTTTGTGCAAGTGGGTCTAACCAGTTTACATCAACTTGTGGTACTGGTTCTGGTGGTCTAAGTGTAACCGTTGTAGTTTGTAAAGTACCACTACTTGTAAAGATTGCACTCGCACGAGAAGTTGCAGATGTTTGGTCATCTATCGAAATATCTAATAGTTTGAATTCTCTATCTCCACTTCTAAATCTTAATGAGTCATTATTTGGTAATAAGAATGAACCGTCTACTTTACCGTTTGCATCTGTGACAACTGTAGTACTTCCACTTGGGTGTATTGTTGTACCTCTATATTGGTTTCCAACATAAGTCTGTCCCGCAACATTTGTAAAACTAACTGTAGTGTTTACATAGTCATCTACTTTAACTCCGTCAAAGAATGGGAAGTATCGAGTGTTAGGTCTTAAACCTTCCGCACGGAAGAATACAAGTCTTGGTCGCATAAATGGAATAGCAGTTAAAGATACTTCTCTATCTCCTACTATTTCATTTATAGTACTGTTACTTACAACTCTTACTCCGAAATCTCCACCCGCACCAGCTTCACCAGTACCGAAGTTGAAATTATCAAAAAATGAAACACCTGGCCCAGTACCAACTCCAGAAACACCACCGAGACCAGAACCAGTACCCATACCACCAGCATCTTGTCCGAAGTTAGCTCCAAAGTTAGGAATTGCACCACTTAAATCTATTCCTTCCCAGTTCCATATTGCACCAAGATTTAATGCGGGTGCAAAAGTTGGAGGCATTAAACCTTGAGTATTACCAAATGTTGGTATTCCTATTTGAACTGGTTCTGGAAAATCATTTCTTGTCTGTGGTACTGCGGGTGTAGTTCTAGTTTCTGTATCAACCCAAACATCACTTGTTGGTGATAAAGTTAGATGTCCTTCTCCACTTACAACTGCAAATGGGTTTACATTCTCAACACCTGATATCATTCTTTGTGATATTGCAGAGTCTTCTGTGTAATGAAGATAAATGTTATCTCCTTTAATAACTGTGTTTGTTGATTTTGCAGAGTCATAAATCAAAGGTATTTGATTATTTGAAAAAGCAGGGTGTAAAGTATTTGTTGTTGGATTTATTGACGCACGATACATTGGGTCTTCGTGGTCTGACAATAATCTATTTCTAAAGTTATCTGCAAGGATACCTAGTTTACTTCTAGACACACCATTCGAGTCTAAGATTAATCTTGCATCTGCAGATTGTTCTAGAAGTGATAATGCAGTGGTTTCTGCAAGGTTATCAAGTCTCTTTTCAATTCTTGCAATATCTTGCATTCTAAATCTTTTATATTGAGATACACCTAAAGTCAAGTCTGAGTCATTTACACCATAACCGTTTATTGCTAAATTAAATAGTAATAAGTTGTTTTCTGGTGTAGGTGGTTGTTGTAATGCAAATCCGTCTTTACCAGAAACTACACTAAATTCTGCTTCATTGTTAACTACAATCTTATCGGCTCTTGGTAAGTAGTATTCTATATCTGCAGTGATTGTTTCTCCCGCAGCTGGTATCTCAACTTTTTTAGCATAAGTACCACCTACAACACCTAAAACTGCAACACCACCAGCAGAGTCAGAACCATTAGAGTCTGGACTTAAGTATTGATGTCTAATACCAACTCCGTCACTGTCTCTTACTGACCTTAAGTCAATTACTTCACGAAGGTTAATACTCTTTCTTCCACTAATTTGAAAGTCTGGTATATTTTCGTAATCTACAGTACCGTCATATGAATTTACTGAGAAGAAATCTCCACTTGCACCGTGAGCAAAGAATTTTAATCTACTAAAGATTGTTCCACTTGGTGGAGTAGTATCTCTTTTAAGTACTAGTTTACCGTGTTGATAAAAGTTTGGTCTTTGTCCGTTATCTAAAGTAAAGTTATGAGATAAGTCTACACCGTCAGAGTCAGTCTGTTTAATTGATATTACTTCAAAAATATCTGCGTGTGGTATCTTAACAAATCTTAGGTTCTCTCCGTCTGAGTCTATTGTACCAGTAATTGTAGTTTCTGTCAAGGTTTTTGTTCTTCGAGTTGCACTTCCTTTGTTTATTCTTGCAAAGATATTATGTTTTGCACCAGAGTCTAAACCACCATTTCCATTATTAGTAGTACTAGTAATAGTTGCACTTTGAGTTCCAGTTCCACTAACACTAAAGTTAGTTATCCTATCTCCAGTAACCGCACTTGTAATAATCCAATTATTTGTATCCGTAAATGTTTCTCCACTTGCGGATAAAGATAAACTGATTGACGGGTGTGTACCAGCAGAAGGAGCATTTGCAGAGTCATCAATCTGTCTTACTACTGCAAAAGAAACATCTGAGATACTTTTTGGTCTAGGTCTTTGAGTTGGGAATAGTAAACTATTTTTATTTGCTTCAAAAAGTACTCCACCTGAGACACCAATACTACTAGAAGTTCTTTGTTGAACTGCAAATTTATGTGACGCAGTATCAAAATCTCCATGTCTTTCAATGTAAAAGACATCACTAATTTGATGATTAACTCCACCTCTTGCAAGTCCTTTTAATTGTATATCCATTAAATAGAGACGAAGTTCTCCACCCACTTGTTGAATTGATTTAACTCTTGCAGTACCGATAAGGTCGGGATTACTATTATGTAAATTAACTAATTCAAAATTTGCAAGTCCAGCCGCAGCTGCAATATCAACATGACCATTGTCTCCACCATTTGGTGGAAAAACAAAGTATGCACCATAGTCCACACCAATTGCTTCGTTGTTATTTGTGACTGTAGTTCTGGGTTTTGAAATAGTTAATTTACTTGGTCTTTCTTTATTTACACGATAACCGTTTAGATATACTGTTCCCGCAGATATGTTTGCGATTAGGTTAGATGTACTACCACTTGCAGAGTCATCTTCAAAAGTCACTCTAAATGGACGGACAATATAATTACCTGACTCTTCTTTTGTTCTAAGTGCAAGAACATCATTAATCTTATTATAGTCTTCTGTACCAGTGACAACTTCTTCTATTTCTCCGTCTACTATATCACAAAAGTATACGAAGTTATCACTTGCAGTGACACTTGTTTTGTTAACAAGAGTTAATCTAATTCTGTATCGGTCTGCACCTGGCGATGCAGTATTTGGAGTTGCACCCTGATTATCAAAGAGTGATGTATCATCTCCTGACGTGACGATATCTTCTGCAATAGTAAAACCAACAGTTGCAGTTCCAGATGAAGTATATTTTGAAACAACTAAAGATTGTGGACTTGCAAATACAAAGTGTCCTCTTACAAAGAAGTCTCCCCCAGATACATGAAGTATTGTACCTTGACCAGTTGCTGGGTTTGCAATAGTATTAGTTGTTTGAACTGATAATGCAGTTCCACCAGAGTTTATAGTTTCACCCGCACTAAATCTAACTGGTACAGAACCCGCTAATCCACTTGTGTTTGTATCAGTATATTGTACATATAAAGTTGCGGGGTCAGTATCAATTGCATCTTCTACTCTAATAACTCTTGCCTTAATACTTGAAGTTGCACCCGTAAATTCTAATCCAAGTAAAGTAGAAGTGTCAGTTGGTAAAGTATTTACAGTTGTATCTAATTTTACAAATTCTGCATGTCTGTCAACACTAGGCCCGCCTGGGTTTACAGCCGCACCTTCTTTAAATATATTTCTACCAAACCTTGCAATCTCTTCTTGAATGATAGTTTGCATTTGCGTAAGTTCTCTCGCTTGCAACGCACGACCTGAGTTAAATAATATTCTATGAAAATTATCCGCACTGTCAAAGTCGTCTTTATATGTTGTTGCAAAGGTTGACTTATTAAAAGTTGTTGACATTTTTTATTCCTATACTTGTATTACGATTTTTAAATCTTCGGTTTGACTAGTAGACCTTGTAATTGCACTTCGATTATCGACATACAATAGTTGACCAGAATTCGGGTCTACTTCTGCAGAACTATCATGTCTACTACTACCAAGAAGTACACCACTAGAACCACCAGATGCAGTAATTGTTTCTCCCGTAGTAAAAGATGTAAACCCATTACTATCAGTTTGATGAATAAACAAAGCACCCCCAGTAACACCAGTTGAACCAGTAGAGTCAAAATCTATAATTGCTTTTGCACCAGATGTTCCACCAGTTATTACTTGGTCTTTTTCAAACGCAGTACTTATACTTGCAAAGTTAAGAACTGTTAGTGCATTACCCGTTGAACTATCAAATGCAGTTCCGTCTGGTTTTTTAGGGTTCTTAAGAAGTCCTACTTGTCTAAATTGTTGATTTATAAAGAAGTCAGCTCTTTCTGCACCCGAAGGTTTTGCATTAAACATAAGTGCATTACTTCTTAAATCTGATACTGGGTCATCACCTAAACCACCACTATCAAGAGTACGTCTTGAAGTTGAAAGAATAGGTCTAATTATTGCGGCCGAGTCTGGTGAACCACCACTTACTCCAACAGAGGCAAAGTTATATCCCGAACCCATGTTACTTGGTTTGAATACACCCGTAGAACTGTCAGTCACTTCTACTTTAACCACTGCACCACCAGATATAGTTGCAGTTGCAGACGCAGAACTACCGTCTCCCGTAATTGTTAAAGTTGGTGCAGAACCATATCCAGAGCCTGGATTATCAATTGCATATCCTATGACTTGACCTAATACTGAGGCCTCTTGAATTGCAAGTTGTTCTGTTTGGTTTGAACTAAAAGATGCCAATCTTGTTCCCGATACTCCACCCGCACTATCTTTATCAATAAACTCTACAGGCATAAAGTTTGCAGATTGAAATTTATTTGCAGTTGCGGAACTAATACTGTATACCATTTTCCAAACATATCCGTCAGATGTTTTAAAAGGTGTACCCGTAGTATTACCAGTTGGTTCTATGGTAGATGCAACTGCAACACCAGTGTTAGAAATAGATTTTCTTAATACCATGTATACTTGTTGGTTTGAGTTGATTACATAATATGGATTTGAATTACCAGTTGATTGGTCATCATATGCATCATAGAATGTACCAGATGACCAGTTATATCTTGGAACTACAAAAGATGCATCAGTTACTAATTTAACTGATTGTATATTGTTTCTAAAATCTCTCTCTTCGTGATAAGACCCGTCTGGTGTAGGAGATACATCTGTCGCATTCCACTCTTGTGAACGACCAATAGCTGCATAGAACTTATCTCCATTACTATCTTTTCTACCTTTAATTTCGTCTAAGATAAATCTTCTTAAAGGACTAGTTATTGTTGCGGTCATTTCTTATTCTCCTTATGCGACTGCACCACCGTAGGTTGCAAGTATTTGCCAGTTAGTTCCGTCAAAAATTAATGTTCCAGTTTCATTCTGTTGTAATGTTAAAGTAGTTCCCGCACCAAAATTTGCGGGAGTGATAACTGCATTACCAGCACCACTATTTACTACATACTTAACTTGTCCAACAACACCGTCTGCAATACTATACGTTCCCGCAGTTCCTTTCGTCATTTCAGTAAATGGAAGTAACAAAGACAATGCTTCATTAGAACCAGTGTTTACTACTTCTTGTTTAAGAACATGTGAATTATTTAGTATAATTTTACCAGTTCCTTTTGCTTCTAATTCTAAACCAACATTAGTGTCTCCACCTTTTGCGGTTATCTTTGGATTATTACTGGTTGCGTTATTGGTAAGGTTAACGTGGTTAACTGCACTTGCAGTTTTTGTTAATTCTAATACTTCATTACCCGAAGAGTCTTGTAATACTCCACCCCCAGATAAACCAGAAATCTTAGGTGCATTTATTGTAGGTGTATTGACTGTTGGACTGGTAAGTGTTTTGTTTGTTAAGGTATTAGTACTTGAGTCTAATACTACATTACCACTTGCATTTGGAAATACTATCTGTCTATCTCCAGTTGGTTCTACAACTTGTAAAGTGGTTTCGTGTGTGTCTGCAGTTGTACCTTCAAATCTAATTAATCCAGTTGCAGAGTCACTAAGAGTAATCTTAGTAGTTAAAGTAGCTGCACTTGCAGACAAATCAGTTGCGGTCTTTCCACCTAATACAGCATAAATTTCTGTAAAGTTATCGTTTATTTTGGTTGCAGCCGCACGGAGAGTATCACCCGTTCCGTCATTCGCACTACTTCCTTTATTGATTACTGATTTTCCCATGTTTTATTTCCTATGTCCTATTTATACAAGTTATAAACCTAATCCCTAAAAAGTTTCAAATTTGTCTTGGTCAAATGTTTCTATTGTAAATTCATTACTAAAGTCTATCTCAAAGTTAGATGTTGCAGTACCAGCACCATTCGAGTCCGCATCAAATGTAGGACTTGTTCTTAATTCTGCAGCTCTCATTGTTGCATATTGTTTCTGCACATCTGAGATACTCGCAGTTGCAAGTGAATTAACTAGATTATCATCAATGATAACTCTTAAAGTTGTACCACCACTATCTAAAAGACCAGTGATTTCTGGTGCAAATTGATTGACTTGACTGAATAGTGCAGTATTGAAACCTACCACATCAATTGAACCCGCATCTGAGTCTACAATAGATAATGGTGAAGATGTATTAAGAAGTCCAGTATTTTCTAATCTTACTTCTGAACCAACAAACATTCCAGCGGGGTGAACAAATAACTTATATGGTCTCTCCCATGTTGCTTGTGATAGTTCACTAATTATTCGTATTGCAAAGGTTTGATACAATTCATTATTTGTTAAAAACTTAATTGAGTTAGCACCTATCTCAGATGAACCTACAGTAAAAACATCTTTTTTAGGATAGTCTACTTCTACATCAATACCGTAGAACATTCTAAAAAATTGTTGTATTGAAAACTTAGTACCTTTAGTACTATATAAATTGTGTGAGAATTTTGCGGCTGTTCTTTTATCAAGAAACCCTTCAAAGTATGCTTGTCCTAATAACAATTCATCTTCGATATATGATAGTAAAGACTCGTCTACCTGATTGATATCTCTTGCATAAAATAAATCATTTACTAATCTACTTGGAGAACCGTCACTGTCCTCAAAGTGAAAATATTCTTTTAAAAACGAGACAAGTTTCGGATACTCAGTTTTAAAATGGTCTGGTAAAACCTTTTCTACATCACGACCCGTAGGAAACGCAAGTTCTCTACGATTATCATCTCTTAGAGTATCGTCTACTTTATGTCCCATATTAGTTTATCACACTCGAGTCTACTTCAACTGGACTGACAGATGATTGGATTGCATCAAACTCAATTACATTTTCTCTCAATGGTGTCACAAAAGATTGGTTAGCTGGTACTACACTTATCTTAACAAATGTATCTCCAGTTATAATACTATCTACTTGTAGTCCAGTTAAACTAACTGTATCTCCACTAAAAGAACCAACATTATCAACAATAACTTCTTGTGTCACATTTGAAAATAATTCTAATACTGTAGAACCTAAACGATTTCGGATACTACAACTTTGATTGTTAAAGTTAAATGAAGAAGAAGTAACTATTCTATT
>TARA_B100001057_G_scaffold70598_1_pt1 | contig 15164 bp, 12 predicted proteins | sample TARA_B100001057 | Tara Oceans TARA_B100001057 (sample SAMEA2621839) | marine metagenome | biome: marine biome (ENVO:00000447); feature: surface water layer (ENVO:00002042); material: "saline water (ENVO:00002010), including plankton (ENVO:xxxxxxxx)" | depth 5 m
GTGAATGTACTAGCTAATGCTGTGAAAGTTACACTTGGACCGAAAGGGAGAAATGTTGTTCTTGATAAGAGTTTCGGAGCGCCTACAGTAACAAAAGATGGTGTTTCAGTCGCAAAAGAAATCGAGCTCGATGATAAATTTGAAAATATGGGTGCACAAATGGTTAAGGAAGTTGCATCGCAAACGTCAGATATAGCCGGTGATGGAACCACAACGGCTACAGTACTTGCACAAGCTGTTCTGAGAGAAGGTCTTAAATCAGTTGCCGCAGGTATGAACCCAATGGATCTAAAAAGAGGTATAGATAAAGCGACAGCTGCAATCATAGAGCAGCTACAAAAAATCTCAAAACCTTGCAAAGATGATACATCAATTGCTCAAGTAGGAAGTATTTCTGCTAACTCAGATACTGAGGTTGGTGAAATAATTTCTGAAGCAATGAAAAAAGTTGGAAAAGAGGGTGTAATCACTGTAGAGGAAGGCCAAGCACTATCAAATGAGCTTGATGTTGTTGAGGGTATGCAATTTGATCGCGGATATCTGTCACCATATTTCATTAATAATCAAAACAGTCAGACTGTTGAGCTAGAAAATCCTCTTATACTTTTGCATGATAAGAAAATTTCCAATATTCGAGATTTACTACCTCTTTTAGAGGGTGTTGCAAAAGCAGGAAGACCGCTATTGATCATTGCGGAAGATGTTGAAGGCGAAGCACTTGCGACATTGGTTGTTAACAACATTAGAGGTATTGTTAAAGTTGCTGCAGTCAAAGCACCAGGTTTTGGTGACCGCAGAAAAGCAATGCTCGAGGATATTGCGATTCTTACCGGTGGCAAGGTGATTGCTGAGGAAGTAGGCCTTTCACTCGAAAAGACTGAAATCGAAGATCTTGGCGATGCCAAAAAGGTTCAAATCAACAAAGAAAATACCACCATTATCGATGGTGCTGGTAGTGCTAAAGATATCAAGGGAAGAGTTGACACAATCAACAGAGAAATCGAAGAATCAACTTCCGATTACGACAAAGAAAAACTTCAAGAGAGGGTCGCAAAACTTTCTGGCGGTGTAGCCGTGATTAAAGTCGGTGCTGCCACAGAAGTCGAAATGAAAGAGAAAAAAGCACGTGTTGAAGATGCGTTACATGCAACACGAGCTGCAGTTGAAGAAGGTGTTGTTCCCGGTGGAGGGGTTGCATTAATCAGAGCAGTCTCAGGTATTAATAAGCTAACTGGAGAGAATGACGATCAAAACGTTGGTATAGCAATACTTAAAAGAGCTGTTGAAGAGCCTCTCAGGCAGATAGTTTCTAATGCTGGAGGCGACGCTAGTGTAGTCCTTAATGCCGTTGCTGAGGGTAAAGGAAATTATGGATACAATGCTGCTTCGGATGATTATGGAGACATGATTGAGTCAGGAATTCTTGATCCTACAAAGGTTACAAGATACGCACTTCAAAATGCAGCATCTGTATCAGGGCTTCTTCTTACTACAGAAGCTATGGTAGCAGACGCACCACAAGACGCACCAGCCGCCGCACCAGCTATGCCAGATATGGGTGGAATGGGTGGAATGGGTGGAATGGGCGGAATGATGTAAAGTAGCCTATTTTCCAAACACAAAAAACCCTGCATTGCAGGGTTTTTTTTTACTAGACATATTTGTGTTTTTTTCTTAAACGATACAAGAGCAAAATAGTAATGATAATTGCGTAGATCAATGGTTCTGTAATATCTTTTTTGACTTGCCACCAGAAATGCCAAACACCAAAAATGCTTGCCAAGTAAATACCAGAATGAAGACGAGCCCAATTATTTCCCATTTTCTTTCTTATATTCATTGTTGAGGTTGAGGCCAGCGCGAAAAGTATGAGTAGGGCTATAAAGCCAATCGTAATAAAAGGTCTTGTAGCTATATCTTCAATAATTGCTGACATTAATAAATTCTGTTCCAATAAAAGCCATACCGAAAAATGCATAAGAACATAAAAGAAAGCATACAGACCAATCATCCTTCTAAACTGCGCTATCCAGGCGATACCAGTTATAGATCGGAGTGGAGATACCATTAATACAATTACTATAAATCTTAAACCCCAGATTCCAAATCTATCTTGCATATTTTCAATTGGATTGGCACCAAGGGTTCCGGTTATTTCAAAAAGATCACCGATGATCAAGAATAACGGCATCAAGCATAATAAAAATACTGCAGGTTTGACGTAATATTTTACTGTCTTTATAGCAAGCATCTTTTATGGGATTAGAAATGTCTTCGGAGATTTAATCCATCATAAAGGTGAGCCACTTGCTCTTCGTAGCCATTGAACAACAATGTTGGTTGCTTACTGGCGAAAACACCACTTCCAATTCTCCTTTCTCTTGCTTGGCTCCATCGAGGATGGGATACCTTCGGGTTAACATTTGCGTAGAATCCATATTCATTTGGAGCTGCCATTTGCCAGCTTGTTTTTGGTTGTGATTTTTCAAAACTGATCTTAACAATACCTTTTATGCCTTTGAAACCATATTTCCATGGAACCACGAGTCTAATTGGCGCTCCATTTTGGTTCGGTAAAGCTCTTCCATAAATTCCAACAGCTAAAATTGGAAGCGGATTAGTTGCTTCAGCAATAGTAAGGCCTTCTCTATAAGGCCATTTTAATACCCTTGATTTTTGACCAGGCATTCTTTCTCTGTCATACAAGGTTTCAAACTTTACAAATTTAGCAGAAGAGAGTGGCTTGAATTTTTTGATGACATCAACTAAAGGGACACCAACCCAAGGAATCACCATTGACCATGCTTCCACACACCTCATACGGTAGATACGTTCTTCAAGCTGGTAAGGTTTTACAAAATCCTCGATGTCAAAATTTCCAGTTATTTCTGCTTCACCGCTCACTTCGATTTCCCAGGGTCTAGACTGAAATTCCCTCGAATTTCTATTCGGGTCATCCTTTCCCATACCAAATTCGTAATAATTATTATACGAAGTGACATCAATAATATTATTTATTTGTTCGTCTGTGCTGTAATCACTTTTATTTATATTTTCCAACTTATCAAAAGGCTGATCAGCTAGATTAGCTGACTGGATACCTTGAGATAGAATTCCCCCCGCAATAAGACATCCAGATTGAATGAAACTACGACGGTTTAAATAGTTTGTTTCACTGGTTATCTCAAAAGATTGAATTTTATTTGGTTTTTTTATTAACATAATTTTAAAAAAAGTTTTACCCCCAATCTTCAACCCTATATAAGACATCTCCACCACTTTTTAGTCTCCAACCTGTGATTGGGTTACTATGGTATGGAATTGAACCAGCACCTCTTGCTTTTATTAAAGTTGTCCTATCTGGCTGAGTGTATCCAGTTTGATCAATTGCCCTACTTAAGATCGTAGTCTCTTTCCCATCCCATTTAAATAGATATCTAAATCTTGTGTGTGCTTTCGGCAGAACTGGAGACTGAAGTTGAGCTAATTGCCATGTCTTTCCAGAATCTACACTGACTTCAGTTTTAGCAATTTTTCCTCGACCACTCCATGCGATACCTTGTAACTCAATCCAACCTTTTTCGACTTGATTGGGATAAGCGGGATATGTAATTATTGAGCGAGCGTCCATTGTTAAACTGAACTGTCTTGCCTTGCCACCTTTGATGGTTTCAGTGTATTTTGAAGTTTCTTCTCTTGTCATAAATGGTCGATCCGAAAACTCTACTCTTCTTAACCATTTGACTGACGAGTTTCCTTCATATCCCGGGTTAAGTAACCTGATGGGGTAGCCATTTTCTGGTCTGACCGCTTCACCATTTTGTGCATAAGCAATCATTGCCTCATTCCATATGTCTTTAGGTATACTTCTGGTGAGCACAGCAGCGTCTGCTCCTTCAGCTAGAAACCAAGAAGATGAGGGATTCACTCCAACCTGTTTCATCAATGTTGATAGCATTACACCTGTCCACTCACTTTGACTTGTCATGCCACAAATATTTTGAGGTGTAGTAAACTCATCAGCTTCTCTAGCAAGATTTCCAGAGCATTCAATAAAGCAAATTCTACTGACGGCAGGAAAACGCTTTAAATCATCGACAGAAAAAACCATTGGTCTCTCGACCATGCCATGAATAATTAATTTATGTTTTTTTGGATCTATTATTGGCACGCCAGCATGGTGTCTTTCAAAATGTAAATCAGACGGTGTGATGGTACCAGTTAGCCTATGAAGTGGTGATCTGGAACTTGTCCCAGTGTATCTCACATCTCTCTCATATTTTTCATAGGCTGATCTTTTCCCAACTTTTGTAGACCACTGACTAGCTGTAACTTTTGATGGATCGTCCGGCGCAATCGGTCTATTTTCTGATGTTTGGATCTCTTGACCGTTAGAAGCTCTTGAGATAATCGTCCCAGCCGCACCTGCCATACCGGCAAGCATGCTTCTTCTAGATATATTTTTTTTATTTTTGTTATTTTTTTTATTCTTCATATTATTAATGTGCCACTATGTAATCTAAGCGATCATCAACTACAAATTTATCGCGAGCTGGCATGACTATATTTTTTAGATTTTCTGAGTTTAATTCGATCTCTTCGCTCACAATATTATTTAAATATAGCAGATATGCTGACAAGGAATATACTTCATCGTTTGTTAATGAACCAGGTGCATTCATTGGCATTGATCTTAGGATGTAATCAAAGAGTGTTGTCGCGTAGGGCCAGTAATTTCCGATGGCACGACACTGAAAGCCACAAGCTTGATCCTCATCTGGGAACTCTTCTCCTATTCTCGCAACCAGTCTTTGATTTACCCCTCCTTCACCTTTTTGCCCGTGACAGAATCCACATTTTGTAGCATAGATAATCTCGCCTCTTTTAACTGTGCCTTTTCCTATCGGTAAGCCTGTTCCATCTGGCCTTACGTCGAGGTCCCACTCAGCTATTTCTTTTTCTGAGGCTGGTCTACCAAAATTAAATATTTCTGTACTATTTTGTTTATTCGCAAAGCTATTGCTATCTGGATTAGTTTGAGTTTGTGCAACTGAAACATTTGATATCATAAACACGATGATAAAAATTTTTTTTATGCTATTTGAATGTATTTCCATCTTCTCTGTGAAAATTAATAACTACATGTTGATATTCTCAGGATATTCGAATCCATTCAAGAAAATTCAAATGTTTAGCTAAATGAATTTATTTTTCAATAATGCTTGTATTTTTCCCTAACTAGAGCTAATTTTGCGTTAAGACTGCGATGGGGACGAGTAAGTTATAATCTTGATTATAGAGACTGGGGGATGGTGGAAGCTCCAGATCAATATTTAACCTAAAATCACCCCTGAGTTATCATCTGAAATGCCAGTGCAGATTAAGAATGATCGACTAGTCCTCGTAAAGGATTCAATGAGGCGAGAAACACATCGTTTTTCGTGAACCCGGGTGGTACCGCGATAGGAAATATTGCCCCGGACGTTATTATACGTTCGGGGTTTTTTTTGGTGAATAATTATGAAATTCAATGCAGTTAGCACAAGATATGAAGGACCTAAAATTGAGGAAGAGGTTTTACTTTTTTGGGAAAAAAATGATGTTTTCAGAGCTACTCTTGATCTCTCAAAAGAACGACCTTTATTTACTTTTAATGAAGGGCCGCCGACCGCAAATGGAAAACCAGGAATTCACCATGTATTGGCAAGATCTTTTAAGGATGCTTTCCCGAGATACAAAACAATGCAGGGATACCATGTACCCAGAAAGGCCGGATGGGATACACATGGATTGCCAGTTGAGCATGAAATTGAAAAAGAGCTAGGTATCTTTGACAAAAAAGAAATTGAATCAAAAATAGGAATAGCCGAATTTACAAAGCGTTGTCGCGAATCAGTTATGCGGTACATTAAAGATTGGGAAAAAATGACCGAAAGAATGGGCTTTTGGGTCAACACTGAGGACGCATATTACACATTAGATAATAACTTTATTGAGAGTGTTTGGCATTTATTGAAGGAAATTTGGGATAAGGATCTAATATATAGAGGCTATAAGGTGGTTCCATATGATCCTCGTATTGGCGCGACATTATCCTCTCATGAGCTTGCTCAAGGATACAAAGAAGTAGAGGATCCATCTATATTTGTTCGGTTCAAGTTAGCTGAAGAGGAAAATTGCTCTTTTCTGGTTTGGACGACTACGCCTTGGACCTTACCCTCAAACCTGATGCTTGCTGTAGGAGAAAAAATTGAGTACGTATACGTTTCGGTTGAAGGTGAGATACTGATTATTGCGAAAGATTTATTAAGCTCTGTTTTTCAAGACACCGAATATGAGATTATAAGATCGGTAAGAGGGAACGATCTAATAGGAAAAGAATATAAGCGTGTGTTTGACTATATAGATGTCGAAGATCACATCGGTTTATTTAAGGTATACGGTGCTGACTTTGTAAGCACAGAAGATGGAACAGGGATTGTTCATTGTGCACCCGCCTATGGTGTTGATGACTTAGCACTCGGTCAAACTCATAACTTACCTGTGGTTCATGGTGTTGGTATGGACGGAAACTTTATCGATGATGTCGAGCCAGTTGCTGGTCAATTCTTTAAAGATGCTGATGAAAAATTAACACAAATTCTCAAAAAAAATGGCAATCTTTTTAGGTCAGAGAAATATTTGCATAACTATCCATTTGGCTGGAGAACTGGCGATCCAATTATTTATTATGCAAAGAATGCTTGGTACATCAAAACCTCTCAATTCAGTGAGAGAATGTCAGAGCTAAATCAAACCATCAATTGGGTGCCAGAGCATATTCGAGATGGGCGTTTTGGAAAATGGCTTGAGAATAACATTGACTGGGCATTATCTAGAGAGCGTTTCTGGGGAACACCGCTGCCTGTTTGGACTGATGGTAATAATAATTATCTGTGTATAGGCTCACTGGAAGAGCTAGAAGCACTCTCCGGAAAAAAACTGAGTGATCTCGATCTTCATAGACCAAGCATTGATGAAATAACTTTTGAAAAAGATGGAAAATCATGGTCCAGAGTTCCAGAAGTTATAGACTGTTGGTTTGATTCAGGAGCAATGTCATATGCACAGTATCATTATCCTTTCGAAAATCAGGAAAATTTCGATAAAAAATTTCCTGTTGATTATATCTGTGAGGCGATCGATCAAACAAGAGGATGGTTCTATACGCTTCATGCAATCTCAACTTTAGTGTCAGATTCAATTGCCTATAGGAACTGTATTTGCTTAAGTCATATTGTTGATCAAGATGGAAAAAAAATGTCCAAATCACTTGGTAACATAATTGATCCATATGAAGTGTTTGACAGTGTTGGTGCAGATTCTCTTAGATGGCACTTTTTATCTAGGATTTCTCCAGACGTTCAAAAGAGGGTATCCGTAGAGATCATTTCAGATGTTGCCAGCTCATTTATGAATACTTTTTGGAACACTTATGGGTTTTTCGTTTTGTATGCAAGACTCGATAAGTTAGATCTTAGTACACCAATACCAGTAGAAAAAAGACCTGAAACCGATAGATGGGCATTAGCTCTAATTAACAGGACAATTAAAAAAACAACATCTGCTTTGGACAACTTTGATGCAAAATCAGCGGGTGAAGCGATTGAGCATTTTATTGACCAATTAAGTAATTGGTATATCAGGAGAAATCGCAGAAGATTCTGGAAATCTACAGATATTGAAGATAAACGTTCAGCATATCTAACGTTATATGAATGCTTAGATGTTATCCATAGATTAATGGCTCCTTTCGTGCCTTTTATTGCAGAGAATGTATATCAAAATTTAGTTAGAAATAATAAAAAAGATACGCCTTTGAGTGTCCATATGACTGAGTGGCCAAATCCCAATAAAGATTGGGAGGATGATAAGTTAATAATGGAAATCGATGTTGTGCAAAAGGTTGTTGGTCTTGCCAGAGCAGCAAGATCTCAGTCTGGAGTTAGGATAAGACAACCACTTTCAAGGCTTTTAATAAGGACTCCTGATGATCCTTCCGCAGTTGCTGTTGAGAAACATCAGACACAAATCTTGGAAGAACTGAATGTAAAGAAAATTGAATTCATCGCTCGTGATGCAAATATAGTGACATATATCATTAAACCTAATCTACCAAAAATTGGAAAAATCTACGGTAAATTAGTACCAAAAATAAAAAAAGTATTGGAAGATGCCGACAGTGTTGAAATTGCATCAAAAGTAACCGAGGGTGAAACTTTTGAAATTGAATGTGATGGAGAAAAGATAATCTTTGACAAAGATGACATTTTGATAGAAACAAAATCAGCTGAAGGGTATGCATGTGGTGAAGAGGGTGGTTTTTTAACAGCCATCGATACCAAATTAAATGAGGAATTGATCAAAGAAGGATTAGCAAGAGAATTAGTTAGGTCAGTTCAAGAAGCAAGAAAAAAATCAGGTTTTGATGTATCTGATCGTATAGTTCTGGGTATCAGTGGTTCAGAAATTGTTGAATCAGCGATCAATGATTTCAAAGAATTCATCATGACAGAAACATTGACTGTTGAATGGAGAACTGGAATAAAAAACCCAACCTTCAGGGATGAAAATAGTTTAGATGACGCATCTTGGACGATTGAGATTTTAAAAAATTAGGAGCAAAAATTCGGGATACTCCAAGCAATCGGTGATTTTTCAAGCCCATGATTCAGGATTTGGCTAGCGTTAAAAATTCTGCTCTTGCCTTGTGGTCAGATTTGAATGCACCACCAAGTCTACTTGTTATTGTAGAACTGCCTGTGTCTTCAACACCTCTTGATTTCACACAATAGTGGTCTCCATCGATCATTACTGCTACATCCTTTGTTTCCAATATGAAAGACAATGCGTGATAAATTTGTTCGGTTAAGCGTTCTTGTATCTGTGGTCTTTTTGAAAAATATTCTACGATACGATTGATCTTTGACAAGCCTAGAACTTTTTCTTTCGGAACATATGCAACAGCTGCAAGCCCGTCAATCACAACAAAGTGGTGTTCACAATAAGACTGCACTGAAACGTTTTTTACGATAACCATTTCGTTATATTTCATTTTATTTTCAACTACAGTCGCTTTTGGGAATGCTTCATAATCAAGACCCCAAAAGATTTCATTAATATACATTTTCGCAATACGTTTGGGGCTATTAATGAGGCTGTCATCACTTAGATCTAGTCCTAATGTGCCCAAAATTTGACTAAAGCTATTTTGAATCTTATCGATTTTTTCAGTATTAGATAAACCATTAGCAATAACCGGAGTTTCCACTCCTACTGAAACTAAATATTCGTGTACTTTTTGTCCTAGATCAGGATCAGTTTTTATTTTGTTATAAGACATATTTTTCTTTTTTATTTATTTTTCCGTTAATTATACGGTATTTTACGATGAAAATATCATACGGCGCAGGTCACTCCAGTTCCTTTCATTGAGCAGTAACCATTTGGATTCTTTGCGAGATATTGTTGATGATAGTCTTCAGCGTAATAGAATTTATCTAATAGCTTTATTTCTGTCGTTATGTTGCCTAGAATTCTTGATTTCAATGTTATTTTTTCATCTTTTTCAGCAGATGCAAGCTTTATTTGATAGTTATTTAAAGAATCAATAGCTAACTCTAAATGAGCTTCAGAATCTGCATAAATTGCAGAACGATATTGTGAACCGACATCACTCTGTTGTCTCATTCCCTGAGTTGGATTATGCGATTCCCAAAAAATTTTAAGAAGCTCTTTATAACTGATCCGATCTTTATCAAATACAATTAGAACTACCTCGGAATGACCTGTAACATCCTTGCATACTTCAGTATATGTTGGATTGCTTGTAGTGCCTCCTGCATAACCAACGGCTGTTGAATATACACCGGGCGTTTGCCAAAATAATCTCTCTGGCCCCCAAAAGCAACCCATACCAAATACTGCTTGCTCCATTCCTTCGGGATAAGGTGGAACTATAGAATTACCATTCACAAAATGATCAGTCATAAATTTCCCTATTCACTTTCTTTGATAAATCAATACCGATGTAAATTTCTAGCTTTCGTTGCTATTTTTAGGAGATTCTGAAATTCTTTGCTTATAAAAGAATCTGTGTTCATAGCTAACATTATTAGCAATGACCGGTTCTCGATCTCTAAAAATTGGTCGGTAGACTAGGTATCGTAGTTGATTTCCAATGATTTTATACATTGCATCAAGTCCATCTGGATTAAAAGATGCACGATTTATATTTTTAGCCAATCCTCTCTTACTTACGTCAAAGTTAAAGCTCACATAAGCTTCCCTGTAGTTCTCCGGGAGATTTTTTTCGTCTGCTTTTGAGGTCTCATCAAAATATGTTGGAGGATTTATTTTTTCTATTATCACGGGTTCTTCAAGTGATGCTGCGCGGTATTGAAGTTTCAGATCGTCTTCCGATAACTGATCCCATACCTCTCTATAAACTGCATATGAACGAGTGGCTCTGTCACTTAGAACATAAAAGTCTGCCAAGTTAATTTTTGTTTCTACCTGCTGCATCCAGGTAGCTCCTGGATTATTTTCACTAATTTGGATTGCTTTTCTAAGAAAACTGTCTCCCTTAGATGCTACCGGGGGATCATCGTAACTCATGGCAGCAAAATCAATATATAAATACGATCTGCCTAATTCAGTTAAGGGATTTAGAAGATCAAGACTGTCTTTGCCTTTATGATTTTGAATGATTTTGATCACCTTTCTCCAGGTCCTTCTTTCTCTCTCAAATTGATTTGATTTTCTTTGAGAGTTCGCAAGCGTCTCAAGCGCTGGAATCATTTCAAGGCTATCAGGGTCAACATTTCTAGATTGCAGATAATATATTCTTTTTTCTATGTCAGCCGCTTTCTTGTTTTCATTAGAGTCAATGTATAGATCTGCCAGTGAATTTAAACTTTCCATTTGCTCTAGATTATGAGGCCCATCATTGACATGGCTTATGTGAAGGGCTCGATTAAATGTGATTTCAGCCTGATCAGCTCTGTTGATTTTCAACTGTGCCTCAGCGAGTCCTTTTAACGGATTGATGAGCCTCTTATCAAGTTGATTTTCCACTCTCTCAATTATATTAATAGCGGTTTCATAATTCGTTATTGATGATTCAAAGTCTTCTAATCCGAGTTGTGCTATAGCTAGATCAATCATCGCATTGGCCGATTCGTGGCTGTTTAAACCATAATCCCGAATGGCAAGCTCTATCCTTTGCTTTGCAATCTGGTCCGCCTCTGAATACATTTGACTTGCAATTGCATCTAGATAAATCACTGTAAGAGAATTATTTTCTTGTGAATTCGCTGCTTTAAAAATCATAGAAAACACTACGACCATCACAAAAAATTTATTCAGTTGTATAGGAGAGTTCAGTCTTTTCATTTTTTTAAATATGAATTAAATATACTTAAATTATATCTCAGCTTTCGTCTAATAATAAGACTACTTAGTTATTTTAGGTAAAGCTAACCAAGTTCCAAATAAGATAAAAATTACACCAATTAGTGAATAGAGTGACCATGAATATTCACCCGCCATAGTTGAAATAATGAGCGCCACCACAGGAAACAATAGAGACGTATAAGCAGTCCTAGTTGATCCAATCTCTCTAATCAAAACCAAATAACACACAAAAGTTACAGCTGATGCCGCTATTGCAAGATAGATAAGCGAGAATATGTAACTTGGATTGATGTCAAATACAATGGGTTTTCCTAAAATTATTGCAACTAAAAATGAAATTATTGAGCCCCATATCATCGCATGCGCATTTGCCTTGATTATAGGTATACCCCGATTAATATTCACTATAGCGGTCATATTTCCAAGAGAGGAAATAATCACAGCAATGAGGAGCCAGCTCACTCCGTAAATTGTGTCCACATTATTTGCTTGTTCATTTATTTCTGTAAAAAAAATCAATATGAGACCGATCATTCCAATGATTGCTGCCGCAATGATTCTATTTTCAATTATTTTCCCAAAAAATAGATTTTCAAAAAAAGCATTACTCACAACCATCAGGCTAAATAGAATTGCAGCCAATCCACTCACAACATCATGCATACCATAATATGTAAAGAGATAATTGAAACAAAACATTGAGCTTCCCATTAAAATTATCATTGGATAATGTTTTAAATTAATACCGATGGGTTCTTTTTTTACTATACACGTTACAAATAAACATAATGAGGCTATAAAAAAACGATAACTAACAGAGAGTTCATCGGGAACGATACCATATTGATATGTGATTGCGATCCAAGAAGAACCCCAAATCAGAACCACCAGTATGTATGATAGGACAATGAACATAAGAATATTTTATGCCAGAGGATAGAAAAATAGATTATATTAAATCTTTTTATAGATTGATCTTTATTCTTTATATATTTAGAAAATAATTTTTCATTACTGCAAACCAAAATTCCTATGAAAATTACAGACAAGAATATTGAGCCTTCACCATCATCAACGGTCTTGCTCGTGAGGCAAGGTAAAGCTGAGCTTGAGGTGTTGATGATGCTAAGAAAAAAAAATACATCCTTCGGATCGAGCTATGTTTTTCCAGGTGGTGTGCTTGAAAAAACAGATACGAAAGAGGAGGAAGCAATTTCTTTGAAAGAGCAAAATTTTTTCAATGAAAAATTAAATCTAGAAACAGGCGGTTTTGCATATTTCAGTGCTGCAATTCGAGAGTTGTTTGAAGAAGCTGGGATTCTTCTTGCTTCGGATAAAAAAGGAAATTTTCCTGACTATCTTGACATAAACGATTACAGAAAAAAATTGAACTCCGGTGAGTTGAATTGGAATGAATTTTTAAGGCAGACTGAATTAACTATGAATTATGAGAGGTTAGTTTATTTCTCTTTTTGGATCACGCCATTGAGATTGACGCACCGTTTCACAACACGATTCTTCATTACAGAAATGCCAGCTAATCAACTTGCAAAACATTGCGGAAATGAATTAATTGATACTAAATGGATGTCTCCAAGAGAAGCTCTAATAATGAGGAGAAAAAAAGAAATAAATATTCCTCACCCTACAGCCATTACCCTAATGCAAATTAGAGAATTTAAATATACTCAAGATGTAATGCAATGGGGCTCAAAAAAGAGTGATCAAGGAATTCCGTGTTATTTTCCTGAGCTCACTGCTGCTGAACTTCGAGGTGATGCGTCACTAGAGTAATTATAAAAAACGCTATCAAAAAAATGCAAACAAAAGCTCCGTTACCTGGAAAATGTCATCATATAAACAGATCTATCTACAGGATCACAGCACCAAACCCTGGCTTGATGACTGGACCTGGAACAAATACCTATATTATTGGAGACAAAAAATTCCTGATTATTGATCCTGGTCCAGATATACCTGAACACATAAAAAACATTTTAAATTATACAAACGGGGATATTGATTTAATTCTTGCCACACACACTCACCTAGATCACTCACCTGCAGCAAAGATTCTTAAGAAAGCTACAGGCGCCTCGATAGCTGGAAGAGTTCCTCCACATCTTCCGAATCAGGATATAACTTTCATGCCAGATTTTGAATTAAAAGATGGAGATACTGTAACTATCGAAGATACAGTGCTGCAAGTAATCAGGACACCTGGCCATGCTTCTAATCATATTTGTTTGTATGATGCCGTGCATTATTGTTTATTTTCAGGGGATCATATAATAGAAGGATCTTCTGTTGTCATAGATCCACCTGATGGCGATATGAAGAGTTATCTAAACTCAATGAAAAAAATAGAAACCTATGATATGAAATATATCGCTCCAGCTCATGGAGGGATAATTGACAATCCTTATGACGCCATAAAGCAAATTGTAAATCATCGACTTAAAAGAGAAGAAAAGATTATTGAATGTCTAAGAATACACCCCAAGATAGAGTTATTAGAATTAGTAAAATATGCTTATGATGATGTCAATACGGGGATTCATTTCTTGGCTGAGAGATCACTGCTTGCGCATTTACTGAAACTGAAAAAGGAAAATATTGTTATAATAGATGAAAACAAATGGTGTCTTGTTCAGTAAAAATAAACCTTTTTTTGATCTGCTGTAAACGTGTTTAAGCTAATATTAATTATAAATTAAGCGATAGAGATGATATGACATTCGTTGTTACAGAAGCATGCATAAAATGCAAATTTACAGATTGTGTTGAGGTCTGTCCCGTCGATTGTTTTCATGAGGGACCAAATATGCTTGTGATCGATCCTGATGAATGCATCGATTGCACTTTATGTGAGCCAGAGTGCCCTGTCGATGCTATATTATCAGAAGATGATCTTTCAGAAGATCAAGAAAAGTTCCTAAAAATTAATGAAGAGCTGTCAGCTAAGTGGCCCGTGATTGTTGAGATGAAAGAACCTCCAGATGACGCTGATGATTGGCGAGAAGTGAAAGATAAGCTAGATCTTCTTGAGCGCTAAATAATTAATTTTGTTCTATAAATTCAATAATTAGTTCACTTAATTTTTCACTCTGATCTTCTTGAATAAAGTGACCTGCATTATTTATGATTCTATGTTTCTGACCTTCGCATCCTGGAATTGCCTTTTGAAATATTTTTTCAGCTCCTCTCGTTATTGGATCACGGTCTCCAAATAATGTTAGAAATGGTTTTTTCCACAAAGTCAGTTTTTTAAATGCCTCATAATTATTTTTTGATTCACGATCACTAGTATTTATTGGAACAAGACTCGGAAATTTTCTTGCTCCAATTTTATATCTTGATTGAGGAAATGGAGCATCATAAGCTTCCATTGCGCTTTTACTAAGATTTCGCGCACAACCCATCTTCACAATTTTTCCAACTGGAAACCATGGACTATATTTCGCAAAGATTCTCCAATATTCAAATGCCTTAGGTATCCTTTCTCTTCCCGATGGCAGGGCGCCATTGGACAGTATTGCTCTAGCAAATCGATCCTCTTCATCAACCAAAACTCTCAAGCCTATTAATGAACCCCAGTCCTGAAAAAAAACGCTAATTTCAAATAAATCTAAATTAACTATGAATAGCTTCATCCACCTAATATGATTTGCATAAGTATAATCATCAAATGATAATAATTTGTCTGATTT
>TARA_B100001057_G_scaffold81270_1_pt1 | contig 15157 bp, 15 predicted proteins | sample TARA_B100001057 | Tara Oceans TARA_B100001057 (sample SAMEA2621839) | marine metagenome | biome: marine biome (ENVO:00000447); feature: surface water layer (ENVO:00002042); material: "saline water (ENVO:00002010), including plankton (ENVO:xxxxxxxx)" | depth 5 m
AGTTAGGAAAAGAAAAAGGTTATGCTTTGGTAACTTGTAATAGTGCTGGTAATAATGCTTTTTTTGTAAAGAAAAATTTATTAAATGATAAAGTTAAAGAATTGAGTATTAAAGAAGCTTTTCAAGAGAGAAAATTTAGGGAATCGAGAGATAAGAATAATAAATTAACTTTTTTAAATTCTACTGAAGAAAAAGATTTAATTTCACACTTACCTTTAGAAGAGGTTTAATTTGAACATTCTAATTACTGGAATTAAAGGTTATATTGGTAATAGTCTAAAATTAAAATTTAAAAAAAAAAATAAAATTTTCGGAATTTCTTCTAAGACCGAGGCATTAGATTATAAAATATTATTAAAAAAAAAAATAAAACCACAGGTTATTTTTCATTGTGCAGGCACTGGTTTAGTTGGAATAAATAAGATTCCTTACCAAATTCATAAAAAAAAAAATTTAGAATCTACAAAAAAATTAATTAAATTTATTAAAAAAATAAAACTGAAAAAATCAATTATTGTTTTTTTGTCAAGTCAGGCAGTTTATGGAAAAGTTTCTTCTAATAGAATTTCTGAGAAAAATAAAACTTTACCAATTTCTGACTATGGTAAAACCAAATTGTTAGCAGAGAGAGAATTACTAAAAGTAAAAAATAATTCAGTATTTATATTAAGAATTTTTTCTATTTATGGAATAGGCCTTAAAAAACAAATAATTTGGGATGCTTGCGAAAAATTTAAAAGAAATAAATTTATATTTAGAGGTGATGGTAAAGAAAAAAGAGATTATTTAAATATTGATGATTTTACTAGATTATCTGAAAAAATTATCAATTCAAAAAAAAATGTTAAAAATCAAATATTAAATATTGGTTCAGGTACAGGCGTCAAAATAAGTGTCTTAGTAAATAAAATAAAAAATTTATATGGGAAAAAGACCAAGATTTTCTTTTCAAAAAGAAATAATAAATTTGAATATCAGAATTACGTTGCTTCAAATTCAAAAGTGAAAAAAGTTTTAAATTGGAAACCAAAAAAAAATTTATCAAAAGAACTAGTTAATTACATTAGGTGGTATAAAAAATTATGAGTAAAGCATGGTCAAAAATTTATAACAATAAAAAGTTTTTTAGGAATGTTGACTCTTTAAAAATTTTGAATAAAGCAAAAAAAGAAAAATGGCCTTATCAAAAATTAGCATTTGAATTATTTAAGATTATGAATCCTATTTCAAATAAAGTAAATTTGCGAACCTCCTTTAAAGATTATATGAGCTTATTAATAAGGAATATTAACACAAAAAAAAATTTTTCAATTTTAGACTACGGATCAGGTAATGGGTTTACGATTTTTTATCTATATAAGAAAAAAATATTCAATAAAATATATTCGAAAGATGTTAATCAACATTTCATCAATTTACAAAAAAAATTAATTAAACCATTAAATTATGAAATCTTAACTCCTGGGAAAAATAAAATTAAAGAAAAAACCAAAAGTATTGACTGGGTAATTTCTAACGCAGTGTTGCATTGTTTACCAAGTAAAAAAAATGCAAGGAACTTAATTTTAGAAATGGTTAGGATAGCAAAAAAGGGAGTTTTAATATCTGATATATTTAATGAGAAATATAAGGAAAAATTTATTAATCATCAGATGAATAGACAAAAATTGACAAAGAAGGAATATTTAAAAAAATATAAAAACACACCGCATCTTTATTTTAATAAAGATTTTTTTTTATTCCTAAAAAAAAAGAATATTAAATTTAAATATCTTAAAATGCCCAATTCATTTTATGACTCACAATTTGGCAGATATGCAATTTTGATTAAGGTTTAAATTTTATGATTAAAAAAAAAAATCTTGGATTCATCGTAAACTTTTCTCATAAACGTTGGTTGGGCGGTAGTAATTATTTTTTCAATCTATTTGAGGGAATTAGATTATATTCCAATAATTCAATTACAATTTTTACAGGTCTAAATAAAAAAAAATTAAATCCTAATTTTAAAAAATATAAAATAGTTTATTTAAGTATATTAGACCCGAATAAAAAAATTAATATTTTAATAAATTATTTAAGATTACTAATACTAATTTTATTTAAGAGAGATTTCATTTTAGAGTATATTTTAAACAAATATAAAATCGAAATTCTATCTCATAGTTTTCCTTTAGGAAAATATTCAAAAATAAAATCCATATATTGGATACCTGACTTACAACATCTTAACCTAAAAAATCTTTTTTCTATTAAAAAAAGATTTAAAAGATGGTTTGAAAATTTTGTTTCAATAAATAATTGCTCAATTATTTTATTTAGCAGTAAAACTGTGAGAAAGGAATTTTTATTAAATTTTAGTATAGAAAAAAATAAGACAGCTGTCTTAAATTTTTTGAATAAATTACCAACTAACAAACCAACTGGTAAACTTTTCAAAAAATTCATAAATTATTATATAATTTCAAATCAGTTTTGGATTCATAAAAATTATGATTTAATAGTAGATTGTCTAATTGAATTAAAAAAAATAAATATCAAACCAATAATAGTATCCACAGGTGCAAAATTCGATTGGAGATCATCTACGTATTATGAGTCTTTAATTAAAAAAATAAAAAAAAATAAATTATCTAATTTTAAAATTTTAGGAAATATATCCAGACAAGAGCAATTGAGCTTAATTATGAATGCCAAATATTTAATTAATCCATCAAAATCTGAAGGATGGAACTCAGCAATAGAGGAAGCTAAATCTCTAAATACTAGAGTTATCGCATCCAATTTAAAAGTTCATAGAGAACAACTTGGATCAAAAGGCATATATTTTGATATTAATAATTATCATAACTTAATTAAAATTCTAAAAAAAATGAAATTAAATCAAAAAAGAGTTAAAAAGATAAATTATAAAAAATTATACAAAATTAACATAAATAATTTTGAAAAATTTTCTAAAACATATAATAAAATAGTATCTAAAGTATAAATATGATCAATTTACTCTCAAATATCAAAATTTTTTTAAAAAATGAATTTTTTAGATTAAAAAACAGAAAAATAATTGATCAAACTATTAAGATTAAGAGCATGAAAAAAGACAAAAACGTAATATTATTAGCCACAGGAAAATCCTTATCTAAGATCGATTTAAAAAAAATTAACAATCTAAAAAGTAAGAATTATGAAATTTTTTCCGTAGGAGGCTTTTTAGCTACTGATGTTTCACAAAATGTTGATATTGATTATTATCTCTTATCCGATGAAAGAACAATCTTCCCTGATAAATTTGATCTTGAAAAAAAACAGAATGATATAAATATTAAAACTATTGAGGTTATAAAAAAAAAGAAAATAAAATTATTTTTGCCAACAGAAACTTGGGGTAAACATAATTTTAAAGACAATGAGATATTTTACTTTAACAATAATCCTGACAACAAAACTAAAAATATTACAGATATTACTAAATATTTTGGATATGGATCAATATCAGGTCTTAAATCATTATCAGTCTGCAGATATCTTGGTTATAAAAAAATTTACTTTATAGGATTAGACAATAATCATTGGAACAACATTAAAGTTAATCATGAAAATGAAATTTTCCAAGTTCATCGTCACTTTTATGATGATGATGGTGTTTATAGAAAAAATTTTAATGTTAAATCAATAAGCAATTTATTAAGACGAAGCTCGGGTGTTTTTGAGGGTTTTGAAAAATTTAAGAAGTTTGATATAATAAATCTAGATCCCGATAGTCTTATAGATTGTTTTAGTAAAACACATCAGTTAGATGTTTATAAATAGCCTACTTACCAGCTATAGCTTCCTTTTCAGTAATTTTTTTAATCAACTAAAAATTTTAAAAAGAAAAATTTTAAAAATTCTCAGCTCTGTACCTAAGAGGATACTTATCATAATAAAATTTCTGAGAATTCCTAAATTTATCTAATTAATTCTTTAAACTTTTAATAAGATTCTTAATTAACGAATTTAAAAAAATAATAGTTGAATAAATGAGATTTTGTTTATTATAAATTCTTATTTTGAATTCTTCTATTGCATGATTTAAAAACGAAACTTTGGATGAAAAACCACCCTTAGCTACATAACCTATTAGATCTCTTTTTTTTGTGTAACCTCCTTTACAATTATTTTTAAAAAGTCTTAAATATAGATCATAGTCTGAAGAAATCTTAAAATATGTATTATAAAAGCCAATTTTTTTATAAATTTTTCTTTTAAGAAAAAAACCAGTTGTATGTGATGTAGCAAAGTCAAAATTGTATTTCAATCTTTTTAAATCAAATCCAAACTTTAAAATTGATGAAGTAGTATAATTTCGTAAAACAGTCCCAAAAACAAAATCATAATCAAATTTATTAAAAAGATCTAAAATTTTTTTTAAAGAATTGGGATAAAAAAAATCACCAGAATTACAAAACACTATAATATCATTTTTTGAAAGTTTTATTCCTTTATTCATAGCATAATATATTCCATTATCTTTTTCAGATATTATTTTATCAATTCTTGTTCTATATTTTTTAATTATATTTAAAGTTTGATCTTTTGAACTGCCATCAATAATTATATATTCGATATTTATTTTTTTTTGTTTAATGACAGATTTGATTGTTTTTTCTATATTTTTTTCGTCATTTTTGACTACTGTTATTACAGTCAAACTATAATTGTTCATTTTTAAGAAAATTTCGTTAAAAGTTAATTCAATATTTGTTTAAAAAAAAGTGTACATTTTAAATTAAGTTATTTTAATGCCAGTTAAGAAAAATTTTATATCTATATTAATAACAAACTTCAATAAAGAAAAATATATTCTTAAAACATTGAAAAGTGTTATCTCACAAAACTTTAAGAATTATGAAATAATTTTGTTTGATGATAATTCTACTGATCGTTCCATCAAAATTATTCAAGAATTTAAAAGAATAAAATTGATAAAAAATGATAGCAAATCTAAAAAAACACCCGCATTAAATCAATTGAATGGAATACTTAAAGTTTTCAATAAGGCAAAAGGAAATATCATATGTCTTATGGATTCTGATGATATATTTAAAAAAAAAAAATTGTCTAGGATTAATAATTTTTTTAAAAGAAATAAACTTAAGAAATTTGTTGTAAATTACCCTGATACAAATTTTCAGTTAAAACTAAAAAGAATAAAAGTGAATAATAATATATGGCCATCAATTTTTCCAACTAGTTGTATTTCTTTTGAAAGATCTTTTTTTTTAAAATTTAAAAAATTTTCAAAAAAAAATGATTTTTCTAATTTAGAAATTGATGCAAGATTAGCAATCTTTGCTTATCATTATTATGATGATTTCAATATTTTGAATGAAAAATTGACAACTTATTTAAGAGATGACCAGGGAATTTCATCTAAATATAAAAGATTTAGCATAATGTGGTGGAAAAAAAGATATGAGGCTTTTTGCTATTTAAAGTATATTTTAAATTTAAAAAACAAAAAAATAAAGATAGGAATAGATTATATAATTACCCAAATAATTTATTTTCTTATTAGATAACGTAAGTTTTTAAAATGCAAACTCATAATTACAAAACAGAAAATTTCATTAAACCTTATATTAAAATTTACAACTTTTCTAAAAAATGAAAATTTTAGTCGGAATTACTGGTTGTACAGGAAGTCTTGGTAAAACATTGCTAAAAACGAAAAGTAATATTAACTTTAGGTGTTTTTTAGGAGATGTTAGAGACAGAATGAAAATATTTGAATGGGTAAAGAAAAATGATTTTGATGCAATAATACATTTGGCTGCAATTGTTCCAATAAAAGAGGTAAATAGTGATAAAAAAAAAGCTAAACAAGTAAATTATTCTGGAACAAAAAATATAGTTGATGCCGTATTAAAAAAGAAGATTAGTTGGTTTTTCTTTTCATCTACATCTCATGTTTACAAATCTGTAAATAAAAAAATTTCTGAATCAGCTATAAAAAGGCCCATTTCTTTTTATGGAAAAACAAAATTATTAGCTGAAAATTACATAATTAAATCATTTAAGAGATCAAATATAAGATATTGTATAGGTAGAATTTTTAGTACTTCAAATAAAAATCAAAAAAAAAATTATTTAGTGCCTGACTTGAAAAACAAAATTAAAAAAACAAAAGATAAGATATCTTTTAAGAACCTTAATCATTATAGAGATTTTATATCTATGGACGAAATTTCTAAAATAATTTTAGTTTTATATAAAAAAAGATATCAAGGTATAATAAATATTGGTCGTGGCGAGGGAATTTTTTTGAAAGATATCGCAAAATTGATTTGTAAAAAATATAATAAAAAATTCGCATTTAAAGATAGTAAAAAGATTACCTATTTAGTGGCCAATAATGAGAAATTAAAAAAATACTTCAGTTTTAAAAAATTAACTAAATTAGAAAAACTTATTTTTTAAAAGTGCATTTTATTTATTATTATTTAATCTCATTATCAATTGTTGGTTATGGCCTATTAATAAATCAAAGTTTTAATATTAGATCGAAAAATTTAGGTATAATTGGCTTTATTGGAATTTTTTTTCTAATTTTTATTTCTTATATAAGTACATTTTTTATAGCTCATGACTACAATTTTAATCTAATAGTTTTAGTTGGTGGATTATTATTAAGTATTTATTTTTTTTCTAAAAATAAGATTTCAAAAAAAAATATAAAATTTTTTTTTTTAGTATTTTCAATTTTATTCATTTTCATTTTAGTTGGAAAAAATCATGATGATTTCGGATATTATCACTTTCCCTACACACATATACTTACTCAAGAAAATCACCCATTTGGACTTGGTCAGATTAATAATGGTTTTAGGAACCAATCATCTTTATTTTTCTTAAATTCTTTATTCTATCTTCCTAAAATTGACATTTATTTTTATCATGTTGGTGCAGTATTTTTTTTGGGTTTTGCAAACCTATTTTTTTTAAAAAATATTTTTGACCAAAAAAATTTTTTAAACTTTAGATTTTTCAATTTAATTAATCTATTTTTTTTAATCTTTATAAATATTTTTTTCAGTAGATTAGCTGAGTATGGCACAGATAGAATTGGTTCAATTCTAATAATTTTGTCTTTTATTGTAATTTTATTTATTATAAATAATAACTCTAAATTACTCTCGGATAAAAACGACGAATTGATAAAGTTTTTATTGATCATTGGAAGTATTGCAATCTCAATGAAACCTTTTTATATAATTTATTTTACATTATTGTTTTTCTTAATTTTTTATTCACACCTTCGAAATCATTTTATAAAAATTTTAAAAACAAACATATTTATAATTATTGTAATTTTCACTTTTTTCACATTTTTTATAAGTTTTATAAATTCTGGTTGTTTTATATTTCCAGCAAAGTTTACTTGTTTGGAAAATTTTGCTTGGTCAATATCTAAAAATGAAGTTCAAGAAATAAAAATTTGGTATGAACTGTGGTCAAAAGGTGGAGCGAACCCTAACTTTGTTGTAGAACAAAGAGAAGATTACATAAGTAATTTGAATTGGCTAGACAATTGGATAAAAATTTACTTTTTTAACAAAATGTCAGATTACTTGGCAAGTATTTTGTTACTTTCGTTGATTTTATATTTTACATTTAGATCAAAAATAAAAATTAAAACTATTGGTAGAAAATATTTTATAGTTATTATTTTTTTACTTTTTTATTTAATTGAGTGGTTCTTTTTTCATCCGAGTTTAAGATACGGTGGTTATCATCTTTTCATATTGTTACTATTTATCCCCTTAGTATTTTATCTTGAGAATTTTAAATTGAATTGGTCTTTATTTAAAAAAAAATCAATTACTTTTATCTTAATTACAGTCATCATTTTTTTAGGAAGAAATGTTTCTAGACTAGATAAAGAATATGAACTTTATAATTACAACGTATTTCAAAACATGAATTATAAATTTATAGGTGGTGATAGGAATTTTTATTTAAGATATGATAAGAAAATTAATAAAAAAGATTTTAACTATGAATATAAATACTTTTTTGGGAAAAAAATATTAGTAATTAAGAAATAATAAATAATAATGAAAAAAATTACTTATTGGGCTCCATGTTTAGATAAAGTTGGGACATATAAAGCAGTAATTAATTCGGCTTTATCACTATCTAAATATTCAAGTGATCTTGTAAATATTAGTATTGTGAATGCCTGTGGTGAATGGGATGATAAAAAAGATTTTTTCAAAAAAAATAATATAAAAGTAATTGATTTATCTTTTAGCTACTTTAGATTTCTTCCAAAAACTGGTTACTTGGGAAGCAGGTTCTCATACTTAATAATATCTCTTATTTCAATTTTTCCATTAATAAGATTTTTAATTAAATATAGGCCATCTTATTTTATTGGACATTTAATTACATCCTTACCATTGGTCTTATTTGGCCTTTTTAATTTTAATTCAAAATTTGTATTAAGAATTTCTGGTTATCCAAAACTTAATCTTTTTCGAAGATACTTGTGGAAAAATTTTTCTTATAAAATTTATAAAGTTACATCGCCTTCAAAAGATTTACAAAGTCAGCTTATTCAAAGTAAGCTATTTAAAGAGGATAAGATTACTTTTTTGCCAGATCCAATTATTAACTTAAAAGAAATTTTAAGAACAAATGATAAAATAAAAGCTCCTAAGAAAAAATTTTTTATTTCTGTAGGGAGACTCACCAAACAAAAAAATTTTAATTATTTAATAGATGAATTTAGTAATTTTTCTCAAAATAGAACTGATTACAATCTTCTAATTTTTGGGGAAGGTGAAAATAAAGAAAGTTTAAAGGATAAAATTAATAGACTTAACTTAAATGATAAAGTTTTTTTAATGGGTTTTAGTGAAAATATCTATTCTTATATGAAAAAAGCAGAAGCTTTTATTTTATCCTCTTTATGGGAAGATCCAGGGTTTGTTATAGTTGAGGCGGCTCTTTGTAATTTATTCGTGATTTCAAGCGATTGTAAAAATGGACCTAAAGAATTTTTACTTAATGGTGAAGCAGGTATTTTATATACAACTAATCAAAAACAAGAACTCAAAAATTCATTAGAGAACTTTCAGAAGTTATCAGTTGATAAGTTAAATTCAATGAAAATCAAAGCCAAAAAAAATTGTAAAAAGTATTCTCTACTGAGACATCATAATTATTTCAAAGAAATTTTATTTAAGAACTAACTTCTAATTCAGTTTTTACAAGATGAAAATATTTATTCATATTTTCTTTGTAATCGTATCTTTTAAGATTTTTAAAACAGAATCTTACTTTTTTTTTCATTTCTTTTTTATTATTTATGGCAAACTTAATCTTCTTAACCAAATCTTTTGGGTCGCCTATTTTAAAAAATATACCACCTTTACCATTTGATAATATTTCACCTGGTCCAGTTGGACATTTTGTCGAAATAATTAATTTCTTTAAACTTGCTGCTTCCAGTAAAACATTTGGTAAACCCTCATACTTCGAGGATAAAATAAAAATATCGCTTTGTTTCAGAATTTTATATGGGTTTTGAATAAAATTTTTTAATTTCACATTTTTTTTTAGTTGATTGTTATTAATAAACTCTTGGAGTTTTTCTCTTTCAATTCCTCTTCCATAAATTAACAATCTAAAATCAATAAAATTTTTTAAAATTTTTGAGGCTTTCAAAATCGTAATCTGGTCCTTTTGTTGTGTAAATCTTCCTAAATTTATCAACTTAAGGCACTTTTTTTTTGACCTAAAAAAATAATCTATTGGTCCTTTTTTTGACTCTTTAATTATTTGTTTAATATCTAAAGGATTAAATATACAATTTACTTTAATATCAAATTTATTTTCCATTTGGTTTTTAAACTCAACACTATTGACAATAACTTTGTCTGCTAAAGAAATTATTTTTTTATAAATAATTTTTTTAATTGTATTATGGTACCAACCTGAGGGTGATGAATTACTTCTGATGATAATTTTTACATTCAATATTTTACACAATAGAATACAGTAAATATTTGCTTGAAACGCAAAAACAACCGAGTTCTTATTTTTTATTAGGAATTTAAACAATATAAACAAACTTACTAAATATTTTATTCTAATATTAAAATTTTCAAAATTATTTTTAGAGCATAAAAACTTTATTCTTTTAGTAAATTTTTTTTTTTTATCCTTTGATAATGTACAAACAATAACTTTATTTAATTTTTTTGATAAATAGTTAGCAATTATAAATAAGTTTTTTTCAACCCCCCCGCCCCCAATGAAGGGCATAAATAGTATTAAATTTCTATTTTTTTTCATTAAAAGTTTTATTATTTCTTATGATCAATAACGAATAATTTCATGTTTTGTTATTAGGAGTTTAGATGATAAATAAATTATAATTAAAGATGAATCAATTAATAAAAAATACTAATTACCCATTCTCTAAATTTAATTACTTTTTAATCACAATTTTGCCAATTACGCTTTTAGCAGGATCACTAATAAGCAACATTACTATAATTTTAATAGGAATTTTTTTTGTAATTGACCTCATTCAAAGAAAGAATTTTTTTTTAATAAAGGATTATAACTTTTATTTTTTAATTATAATTAATTTGTATTTAATAATAAATTCATATTTTATTTCCGTTGAACCTCAGAGCACAATTAAAGCGATCGGTTTTTTTAGATTCATACTTTTAACATATGCAATCTATTTTTATTTTAAAATTTTCGATAATTCATTTTTAAAAGTTTGGGCAATTATTTTTTTGATTGTGAGTTTTGATATATTCTATGAATTTGTAATTGGAAAAAATATTTTAGGATTTACTTCTGATTATGTAGGAAGAATAGCTAGTTTTACAGGAAGCGAATTAAAAATTGGTGGTTTCTATTTTGGTTTTTTATTTATTTCTCTTGCTTTCTTTCATAATAAAAAAAAAACTTTTTTTACTCTTTTTTTTATTTTTTTAATACTCGCATTACTTATTGGAGAAAGATCTAACTTTATTAAAATTTTAATAATGTACCTTTTATTTTTATCATTTTTTTTAAACATTTCCCTCATTAAAAGAATTTCAATAATATCCTCCATTTTGATTATTTCTTTAATGATAATTTTTAATATTCCTAATTTAAAGGGTAAGTATTCGTATTTAAATATTTTGTCACCTATTAAAAAAATTGAAACAACACAAAGTCAAAATTATTTAAAACAAGTAATTGATAATAATAGGCATTTTGTTCATTATCAAATTGCTCTTAGAATTTTTGAGGAAAATATTATTTTTGGAAAAGGTTTTAAATCATTTAGAGCTGAAAGTTATAACGAAAAATATTTTGATCAAAATTTAGAATTTTCAATTGGACATGGTGCTACTCACCCCCACCAATTTCACTTTGAAATTCTGTCAGAATTAGGATTGATTGGTTACATATTGGTTATGACAAACTTTTTTTATTTAATAATTAGACAAAAGAACTTGAATAAAACATTTTTAAATAAAAGTAGTATTTTATTTTTAATTGCATCCTTGGTACCGATATTACCATCTGGTAGTTTTTTTACTAGTTTTGGTGCTACTATTTTTTTTATTAATTATTCTTTTTTAATTAAATCTAATATCATTAACGAAAAAAAATAAATATTAAAAACGCATTTGAGTAGATTAACTTTATTAATACCCGCAAACAGAGAGGCAGAATCTTTACCTCATTTTCTAAAAGAACTAAATAATTATAATTATGAAAAAATTATAGTTCTACAAAAAGAGGATGAGGAAACCATCAAATCAATTTCCAATTATAAAGATATTAAAATTGTTGTTCAGAAAAATAATGGTTATGGAAGTGCATTGAAAGAGGGCATTGAAGCGATTAATACTGAATTTTTTTGCATCATCAATGCTGATGGATCGATGGATCCAAAATACTTAAAAGAAATGTTATTACTTTGTGAGAAGAATGATTTTGTATTTGCCTCAAGATATTTGAAAGGTGGAGGTAGTGATGATGATGATATTGTTACATTTATTGGAAACAAATGCTTTTCTTTAATCGGGAATTTATTATTTAGTTTGAACCTATCTGACATTCTTTACACTTTTGTAGTAGGAAAAACAAAATCTGCTAAAATGTTAGAGTTAAGTTACCACGATTTTAGAATATGTGTCGAAATTCCAATTAAGGCTAAAACAAACAAATTTTTATTTACATCTACACCTAGTAAAGAGAGAAAAAGGATTGGTGGAAAAAAAAAAGTTAATGCCTTGAAAGATGGATTTTTAATTTTGACAGCAATAATGGAACTTTTTTTAAAAAAAAATTAAGAAATAAGAAAGTATTATTTTCTTATTAAAATACACTGACCCATATAATTCTTAATAAAATGATATTTTTCTTGAAATTTTTTTTCAATTGTGTAAATAAATTTTTTAATACCATCAACACCCCAAATACCAAAATCATCAAAAACAATAATTCCTCCTTTAATAATTTTTTTATTAATATAGTAAAAAACTAATTTTGTATCTTCGTAGGTATTTACATCTATATGACATAACTTAACTTTATTAATCTTTACTTTTATTTTTTTTGGAAAATACCCTTTATAGACATAAGTATTTTTTAAGTTGAGTTTTTTGATATTTTTTTTTACTACATCAATCTTTTCATAATAAAAGACATCTTTTTTATGTAAACCATCGTTCTTTTTAAATCCTGCAAAACTATCAAAGAGGTAAGTATTCCCTTTCTTATTCTTCTTTGACATTATAAAACCAGCACCACCCATTAAACAGCCAACATCAATAGTCTGACCATTTACATTTTGTAAATTTTTTGCACATTGCCATAAAGTATATGATCTTGCTTGGTCCAGTAATGTAAATTCTTTTATAATTTTATAGAATTCATCAAAACTTTTATCTTTTTTCCAAGGTGCATGAGTTGCTGAAGAAATAATTATTTCATCGTTTATATCAAGTTTACAAAAAAAATTCACAAAAAACCTTATGAGTTTTTGTAAAAAATTCTTCACTGATTTCAGGATAAAACTTTTTAAATTTCCATGTGGATGCTTAATTTGGTTCATATTTTTTCCCACAAACTAAACATCTAAATTTTTTTTTTTTTATTAATGCAGACATTTTATTTTTACAATTTGGGCAGCTAATCTCAAAATTATAAGTTGGATTGTCATTATCATAAAATATTTTTTTTGAATAAAGTTCTTTAAATTTCATAATTAGTAAGTCTATTACACTTACTATTATTTGGAATTTTGGTATTTTAGATTTACCTTTATTCCTATCTTTAAAGTGTATAGGTATTTCAGTTAAATTTATTCCCATTCTGTTCATTAACCAAATGACTCTTACTCCTAAGCTATATCCTTCAGAATTGAGTTCATTAAAAGGTAATTTTTTAAGAACATTTACAGAATATACCCTAAAATATGTTGTAAATTCATTACAATTTATTTTTAAAAATTTTTTTGCAACATAATTACCGATGAGAGAAACATACTTTCTTAAACCGGTATAGTCAGTTTTTCCATCTGTAATAAATCTTGAACCAATAACAAAACTATTCAAATTTGCCTCCCTCAAAAGTTTTGGAATATAGATTGGATCATGAGAAAAATCACCATCCATAGTCAGTAAAAATGAATAGTGATATTTGATTGCAAAGAACATGGATAGTTTATGTGCTGTACCTAAACCTAGTTTACTAGGTCTTTCTAAAAGAAATAAATTTTTGTCATTAAGTTTTTGTATGATTTCCGGAGTGCTATCATTCGAATTATCATTAATAATTAAAATCTTTATTGTTGGATTATTAATCCTTATTTGAGAAATTAATTCTACTATATTTTCAGACTCTTTGTATGTTGCAATTGAAATTAAGGTATTTGAATTATCCATAAAGAATATAAAACTATTTTAACTTGAAAATAAATTATTTAACCTACTTGAAATGAACTTTATTTCTTTCTTTGTAGTTCCTAAACCTGAAGGCAAATAAAAACCATAATTTGAAAGAATTTCTGAGTTATAGAAATTTCCTGTTAGTTTTATCTTATATTTTTTTAAAATTTTTTGTTTATTCATTGGCCAAAAGAAAGCTCGTGTATCAATCCCATATTTGTACAATTTTTTTCTTATTTCATCAGCTGTGATCTTTTTATTTAAAATTAAAATTCCAACTACCCAATAAATATTTTTAAGTCCTTTATATGTAGGACTTTGAATATAAATATTTTTATTATTTTTAAGATAATTATAATAAAGCTCACCTATTTCCTTCTTCTTTTTAACTATCGAAGCAATTCTGTTAAGTTGAGAAATACCTAAAGATGCTTGTAAATTAGTAAATCTGTAGTTCCAACCAATATCATCATGATTATATCTATTTATTTTACCAAAACATAAATTCTTAAAACTTTGTATCTTTTTATAAAATTGACTATTATTCGTGAGTATCATTCCTCCTTCACCAGTTGTAATATGTTTATTTGCATAAAAACTAAAAACACTAATATCACCAAAGAAACCGCATTTTTTATTTTTGTAATCATGTCCTATCACTTCAGCAGCATCTTCAATTAAATAAATTTTTTTTTTTTTACAAATCTTTTTTATTTTATCTATTTCAATGGGATATCCGTATATATGAGTTGCAATTATAGCTTTAGTCCTTTTAGATATTGCTTTTTCAATTAGCCCAATATCCATATTCCAAGTTTTAATATCGCAATCTATTGCAACTGGTTTGGCTCCGACCTTAATAACTGCTAATAAATTAGATATAATTGTAAAATTTGGAATTATTACCTCATCATTTTTTTTTAGATTTAAACATTTTAATGAAATTTCTAGAGCTGCAGTTCCACTAGAGACGGTTGCAGCAAATTTTTTTCCTATATATTTTTGAAAATTTTTTTCAAAAATTTTTATTTCTGGTCCAGCTGAAGATATCCAACCGCTCTTAGCTGTTTTAAAAATATAATTAGCATCTTTATCTGTAATAATGGGTTTATTTACTGGTATCATCTAATTTTAATTTTTTTAGGATCAACTGTTTCAAATCTTATTTTATCTAGTTTTTTATTATATGGACCCTGTTTAAT
>TARA_B100001057_G_scaffold320235_1_pt1 | contig 15141 bp, 14 predicted proteins | sample TARA_B100001057 | Tara Oceans TARA_B100001057 (sample SAMEA2621839) | marine metagenome | biome: marine biome (ENVO:00000447); feature: surface water layer (ENVO:00002042); material: "saline water (ENVO:00002010), including plankton (ENVO:xxxxxxxx)" | depth 5 m
AAATTTAAAAAAGCTGGATAACTCATGAGTTGGTTTAGTCACCACAGAATCATTTAAGCGTGATTAAATACTAGAAACGCCAGAATCAATGAACTCTGATAAGATCGCGGTCGGAGGATTCTGCCAACTCATCATAAGGCCGAGATCCAAAAGCCGCGGGCTGTGCAACTAAATTCCCTCCCCTCTGAGAGCATCGAAACTTAGATAAAAGTGTGGGACGAGTTTAGTTAATTTCAAAATGTAAATTACAGCAACTTAAAGAAAAATACTGAAGGACCCCTCTTCTGCTGTAATCCCCTTTTTCATATTATCTTTAATTACCTTTAATGACTAACTAGCCTATGTTTTTTCCAAATTTGTGGGCCTAATAGTGATAATAGTTATCTAATTGAATGGAAACGAAGAACGTGCAGGAGCTGGGATAACTAACTTGAGACCTTTTCCTTTGGCTGCAGGAATGCAAGTAAAATTCGGTGGTGAGATACCTATCTCTCTCATCTCCATTCCCGTGTTTTGCGCTTCAGCATAACAACTTCCAGCGTCCTCATAACGAAGGCCACTATCCACAAAGTTTCCGGATAACACCCACAAAAGCAGAAACTCCATCACTCTTCTCCTGCAAAAAACAGATTTAAAAGTCTATTCAGTTGGCAATCCTAGGTAATGATAGTTATCCGTCGATATATCACCAGACCAAATGTAAACGGACATAAATGCTGAGTGCGTTGTTTTGGTTGCGTGACGCATCCCAGATGGATGATAGGAATACTCACCCGCTTTTTTTAATTCATACTTACCGGCACCACGAAGCCATTCAGCTTGGCCAGCAAGCATTATAAATAATTCTTCAGCTGGATGTGTTCTAATCCCATACTCTGAATTGGGAAGAATACCATATAGCCCCAAACGTACAATTTTTGAATTGATGATCCCCTGTGGGCCCAATAACTCCACATGAACTTTAGAATGACTGTGAGCAGTATATAATGGATCGTCTGATGTTTTGGGAGGAACCCAAGCAAATGGAACTTTTAATATATCCGCGCAAATTGGATTTGCATTTTTTTCTGTCATTACATCTAAAAGGGGCATATCTAGAGAAGATGAAAAATGACTATTGTCATAACATATAATCCCATTAATGGCAGTTCTCAATTCATTGGAAGCAACATCTTTAATTTCAAGGTAACCCTCAGAAAACTTCTGATTGTCAATTATATTTTTCAACCCTATCAAGATATTTTTGAAGGGATCTGTCATTTTTTCTCCTCCAAGTTGTTTGCTCTTGAAAAAGCATTCATTTCAATTGACTTAAAAAACTGGTGTGTTCTGGTCCTAAACCACAACAGCCACCAATTATTTTCATACCTTCTGTTTTCCAAACCTCTGCAAAATTTAATAAATTTTGAGGAGTTATAATGTCGACAAACTGCCAATTTGGTGCCTGAAAATATCCACTATCTGGATAAGCCATTAAAGGCCCAGTATGATAATTTTTAATTATTGAATTGCAGTCACTAATTAAATCTACAGCGGTATGCATTACACCCATTACGTCAAAGTTGTAGAGAGATGCAGTTTTTACATTGTTTTCAAAAGTAACCAATTCATCGTGAAAACTAGTTATTTTGGAGTCATATTTTTGGCGCTTTGCAGAAAGGCCACACCATACAGGCAAAGTTGAGTTTGAAACACAATCGTAAAGAGGCACTGTCCTTTCTGGTATGCTCATCATTTCCAACAACAAAAGGTCCACCTCACCCTTTTCAAAAAATTCGCACATTTCATTAAATGCAAACTCTAATTCATCTTTAGAAACTGGGATATCGATTTGTTTCTTCATTTTCCCATCGATGTTTTGCCAAGCAACCTGATGCGATATTGAGCCGGCTATTAAAACTTCATTCGCTCCAGTTTGCACTCTTGCTTCGACAGCTGCTTCAATGTTCTTTTTATTTATTTTTTCGATCAGAGATGCATTTCTCGTATCGCCCAAAACCAAACGAGAAGATGCATAACTATTAACAGTTATTACATCAGCGCCAGCATCAATATAAGCTTTGTGCGTGTTTACTAGAATATCGAACGCGTCAATCGAAACACGCCCGGACCAATGAGTGTCTTGCATTGGAGCGCCTTGCCGTTCTAATTCTGTTGAGACCCCACTGTCCAATATGGCAGTGCGTCCCTCCTTAATTTCTTGAAAAAACTTTTCGTAGTGAGAAAACATCCGAACATCCACAATTTTATATAATGTGCTTAGTTAATTACCTGTTTTAAAATATTGATTATACGATATTTTTGATAAAATATGATTCATTAAAAATAAAGATCAACAATCGAACATGAACGCAGGCTAGGCGCGCTATTTACAAAAAGCAGCTAGTTCTATCATCCGGTTTGAAAAGCCCCATTCATTGTCATACCAGCCAAAAAGTCTGACCATGCCACCTTGCATAACCTTAGTCTGATCAAGATGCATAGTCACAGATGCAGAAGTGTGATTTAAATCACCAGACACAAGTGGCTTATCAGTTACATCCATAATGTCTCTAAGGTACCCCTCGGATGCCCTGCAGAACAAATCATTCAAAGCTTGTGAAGTGACTTTTTCATCTGGAATAAAAGTAAGGTCAACTGCTGAAACATTTTGGGTCGGCACACGAATTGCCACACCATCCAGCTTGCCTTTGAGCTCAGGAAGAACTAATCCAACTGCTCGAGCTGCGCCGGTCGTGGTGGGAATAAGATTACTAGCTGCGGCGCGTGCTCGGTATGGGTCTTCATGTTCAGAATCTAAAAGTCGTTGGTCTCCTGTGTAGGCATGAATAGTTGTCATAAAGCCTTGCTTAAGGCCACAGGCGTCATTCACTACTTTAGCCATAGGGGCCAAACAATTTGTGGTACAAGACGCTGCAGAAATAATTTGGTCAGAACCAGTGATGGTTTCATGATTTATGCCATAAACGATTGTCCGGTCTGCACCTGCTGAAGGGGCAGAAACCAACACCCGCTTTGCGCCTTGTTTAATATGTATGCTAGCCGCTTCAGCAGAAGTGAAGAGCCCGGTGCATTCCATTACTAGCAATTTACCAAAGCCTGCCCACTCTAATTTCGATGGATCGGGTTCGCAAAGGTATCGGATAGGAGGAAGATCGTTTATATAGAGATGGTGCTCATCGTGACGAATTTTGGCATCAAGCTTGCCATGCACACTGTCGTATTCAAGCAAGAACGCTGCATTTTCGATCGAAGCAAGGTTGTTGATGGCAACCAGCTCAAGAGAGCTTATACCTCGTTCAATTTTGGCTCGAAGAATGTTTCGACCAATTCTGCCAAATCCATTAATTGCGAATTTTAAACCCATTCAATACTATTCCTTGGTTAACTATCAAAATATTATAACCTGATATGATTATTAATTTTAAGGGATCCTTTGAATTTTTATACTGTTGCGTGACCGCCTACTCCTGAGATTTATATTTTGAGTTCTGTACAACAAAAATTGTTGCAATTGGAATGCACAGCGTCACCAAAGCGACACTTATCATTAAAATACCGAGTTCAGAATAATCAGCAGAGGAGAGAATATTGCCATTGACTTTATCTTTTACTTCTCTCGTTATTATAAATATTTGATTTAGATATTTTGAGCCAAGTGCGCTTGCGGATAAAGCTAAATTTGTAAAAGAGGCAAAGACAGCAAAAAACGTTGCTTTCATATTTTCAGGTGCATTTTTTGCTATCCAAGCAAGCAACGGAATCATGGCAACCTGACCAAGCGGCGATTCCAATGCAGTATTTATAATTGCTATAAATTTCGCATCCACTAAGCCGCCACTTATCGATGATGTCCAAAGGTGAAGGCCATAAACCATCCCTATGCTCGGCAGGAGCAACAAGGTACTTAATACTGATAGAATAACAATTATTTTAGCAATTGAATTTTGTGCCATAAACGAGCGCAGCAGCACTATACCTGCTAATGTTAGAGCAGACGCTAAAAGTGACAATATTGAGAAAAAATACTCGTCAAAAAAGAGTTTGTCTATCTCAAACCAAGTCATACCTGGCCCGGGGCTCGGCATAGCTCGAAAAACAAAAATAATCACTGCGGTACCAATAACAGTATTTTTTTGTGAAGCTGACATGTGTCTCATTAAGCTTCTCATAAGGAAGAGTATTATCGCAGTAGAGCCTCCAAAAACAATTTCCTGAGAAAATGAAATATTTGACATACCTATTCCCACTGAGAAAATCACAAAAGCAAGACTTCCTATAATTATAGACCAGTTTATTTCTGTGTTGCTTCTTTCGTAATTTTGACTGGCTGGAAAATCTCTTTCTTTCAGGGGGGTGGCTTTTTGTGTCCTGTATGAAAGATATTTTGCGAGAAACACTCCCAAAATTGAGACCATTGGAATAACAAGAGCGTAGACATAGACATCCGCATAAAGTTCTACACGTTGTTTCTCGTCAAGAGTTTCAGTTCCACTAAAAATGATAACATTGATTAATGCTACTAACAAAGAGCCTGAGATAATGGCAAACCGACCAAGTGTTTGCATGGTCGTATGCATGATTTTAACTTCTTTTTCAGAGAACATAGTCCCGTCAGTGTCATATTTAGGCACTGCCTCCACTGTCATGCCATCAGCGACTACGTCCTGAACAACAAAACCAATTGGAGCGAGAAGTACACTGATAACATACCAATTTTGAACTGGCAGTATTGTTGCCATGCTTTGTGTATGGGCTATCAATCCGTGCATAATTAGTAAACTCGCCGCAATTATTGAGGCACCTAAAACTACCATGTAATTTTTATGCTTCCATATGAGGTCAACTAAATGCCCCAAAGGCATTTTTAGCGCCCATGGAAGTCCAGCCCAGAAGCCAAGTCCCGCAAGGAATGCTGCTGAGAGATCCAGATAATCTTTTATGAAGAATGTCCCTACAATTGCAGTCAAACCCGAAATACCTGCTGCCAGATAAACAAGCAGTGGAGGCAAGTAGGACAACCTAAATTGCTTCGGCAAATCCAAGAACGCTCTAAGTATATAGATGATCACATTCATTATTTTTTAAAAAATTTTAAGTCAAAACTACCATAACGCATTACCACCACAAATTAAAATGGCATTGGGTGAGATTTGTGAACCGCATCAATTTCTTTCACCAACTCATCGCTTAGCGTAAGGTCAGCGCCTAATAAAATATGCTCGAGTTGCTCCTGTGAAGTTGCACCAAATATTACAGAACCCATAAACGGTCTGTTCATCGCCCAAGACAGTGCCATGTGAATTGGATCCAAACCATAACAACGCGCCAATTCAATATATGCGTCGACAGCTGGCCAAACGCGCTCTGTTATTCTCCCCCCAAGCTCCGGTGAAGCTAGTTTACGTGAAGCTATAGGTGTTTCAGTTCCGCTTTTATATTTTCCGGACAACAAACCGGCTGCCAGGGGAGAAAAAGCAAGTAAATCAACGTCCTCGTGATGACATAGCTCTGCCAAATCCAGATCAAATAACCTACAAAGTAAGCTGTATTCGTTTTGTATGCTCAGAACCTTGGGTCGATTGCCTTTTTTTGCAGATTGCAGCCAGGTAGAGGTGCCCCAGGCGCTTTCGTTTGACAGACCAAAATAACGAATTTTTCCTTCACCTACCAGCTTATCTAATTCATCAAGAACATCTTCAACATGCGCAAGAAATGCCTGACTGTCTTGCATGCTTGGGTCGTAGTACCAGTTTTTTCTAAACATGTAAGAACCGCGATTAGGCCAATGTAACTGATATATATCAATGTAGTCTGTGTTTAGAGATCTAAGCGACTTTTCAATTGCGAATCTTACCGTTCTTGCTGTTATTGGCGCTCCTTCTCGAACGAAACGATGTCCCTCGCCTGTCACTTTAGTTGCAATTACAAGCTCGCCGCGTCGACCTCTTATACCGGACCAGTTACCTATTACACGTTCTGTATCACCAGATGTTTCAGCTCGCATCGGATTTGTTGGATACATTTCAGCTGTATCAATAAAATTGATACCATTAGCAAGAGCAGTATCAATTTGACGCCAACCAGCTTCGGGCGTCGTTTGCTCACCCCATGTCATGGTGCCAAGACACAACTTGCTTACTTCGAGGGGTGACCACCCTAACTTTTTCTTCTGCACCAAAACTTATACTCACCAACGTTCTAAAATTAAAAAATAGGACCAATAAAACTAATTTGAATTTCAGTTATTTTCTATTCGACAATGGACCTCGCCAAGTTCTCCAAAATCAGCAATTATATTATCACCAACTTGAAATGGCATTGGTTGAGTCGCAGTGCCAGTCGTAACAAAATCTCCTTCTTTTATCACTAGTTTTCTTTTTGAAGCCTCATTAAGAAACCACAATAGAGCGTTTATAGGGCCACCTAAAACGTTGGAACCAATACCCTCATATCTCAATTTTGAGCCTATCCAACCAATTACTTTATGCTCTGGAAGTATCAAATCTCGCCAAATTTCAGGAGCAGTTGGTCCAAGAATAAATTGATGAGCGCAAGCATTGTCTGCAATTAAAGATAACTCTCCTGCAGTTTCAAATTTCATATAGCGTGAATTTGGGAATTCTAAACCAAGCTTTAATTCCGAAACTAACTCAATACCTTCTGCTCTAGTATAGGCCTGAGCCCTTGGCTCAATTGAAGTATTAAAAACAAATACAAATTCAGGCTCTGCAACCATCATATTATTTGCTTGTGCTGATACAATGTCGTTAAAAGCAAGAGACATTTTGGATGTAATTCGGCCAATCATTGGGCCTGAAACTCCAATATGTTTTTGTCCCTCTAAGCTAGTGGCTGCGAGCTTCCAACCAACACGCGGATTATTTGGTTTTTCAATATGAGCCTGTACTGCATATGCTTCTTCAAAACTAAATGGAATTAATCTTTCAGGAAGTTCTGATATTGACCTGCCCTCACCCATGCAATTGATCAGCAAATCAGATGTTTCTCTGCATTTATCCAAAGCAACTCTCCAAAATTTTCTCTTATATACAGAAATTAACCAGGTATTTGTTTCATGAACCAAGCTGTCTGTTTTTCTCATTTAATCCATGAGCTTTTGCACTTACTTTTTTTGTGGCATCCTAAAAGGGACAACTGAGACTTCTTAGTAAGAATTAACTCGAAAATAACAAAGAACCATAGATTAGGGGAATACTCATGGCAACAATTGGCTTTGTAGGTTTAGGCACTATGGGTTTATGTATGGCAAGAAACCTCATAAAACATGGCCATCGAGTTATTGGTTTTGATTTTTCTGAAATAGCCCTGAATGCACATACTAAAAATGGAGGTGAAGTAGCCAGTTCTGCAGCTGAAGCAGTCCAAAATGCCAACTTTGCAATTACAATGCTTCCAAACGGCAAAGCAGTAGAAGAGGCTGTTTTAGGAGCTAATGGCATAACACATAAATTGCCAGGGGATAGTTTGATTATCGATATGTCTACTATTCACCCATTAGAAACAGACCAGATAAGGAAAGAATTAAAGCGCAACGGTTTCTCAATGGTGGACGCTCCTGTTGGAAGAACGTCTGTTGAAGCAGAAAAGGGACAGTCATTATTCATGGTTGGCGCTAAAAAACAAGATTTCAAAATTGCACAACCTATTCTCGCTTGCATGGGTGATACGATAATTGATTGTGGAGGCCCTGGAACGGGCTCTCGAATGAAAATTGTTAATAATTTAATGACAACATCACTTAATGTGCTCACAGCGCAAGTTTTAACCTTTTCAGATGCAACTGGGCTGGACAGAGATGTTGCCCTAAAGGTAATGGCAGGGACCGCAGCAGGAAGAGGTCATATGAGTACGACTTATCCTTCGAAAGTACTAAAAGGGGATTTAGACCCAGCCTTCATGATTGATCTTGCCAAGAAAGACCTGGACATCGCCATTAATTTCTCCGAGGTTCTTGGAGTTCCCATTTCCTTAGCCCTGCAAGCTGAAAAAATTTACACAGAAGCACAAGAAGACGGACGAGGCGATCAAGACTGGACTGCTATTTTCGATATGCTCCACAAAGCGCAATTTTTCAAATAAACCTTCTGTAAATCAACAAAATGTTTTTGTGTAAAATTTTTGAGAAAGCTAACAGCATTTTCGACGTAAGATCTAATTGAGAAAATGTGTTATTGGAAAATATAATTTAAGAGTGTAAACAAAAAAGGAATTTTAACCTATTGATATATATTTATATTTTTTATTATGATTAATGTTTTATATTTGTTTTATCAACTCAAATTCAACATAAATATTGAAGGTATCTGGTTAAGTTAGAGCAGGTTTTAGTGTAACCCAACAGCCTTTCGAAATGGGGCTATTTCTCACTCATGAAAATATACCTATGCCGGTAAGCACGCATGCCATTACTGCAATTAGAGCGAACACTGGGTTCCTAGATTTCCAAAGAAAATAAGACGAAAAAAGCGTTGCAGGAATCACACTAGACACACCAACTGCGAGGCCAACCATTGTAATACTTTCACCATGAGACAGATTGTTTAAAAAAAAGAAAATATTGGGAGGTTCACCAACAACGCTATTTGCCCAAATGTCTGTTTTTGACTTGCCGTCGATAACTGACTGCAAAAGATAAGAAGCTGGAAGAGGTGAATTTTTCTCTAAAAAACTTACAATTGTGCCCAACAATACAATTAGTGAAGCAATGATTGTTAACCAATATATTGTTTGACCATAAATAACACCAGAGATAGGTATCAGTGATTTTTTATAAAGACGCATTAATTTTCTACTCAGAAAAACGGAATATTTATATTTGTTAAAGACTCAAAACCACGGACGATTAATTTAACAGATGAACTCAATAAAATCACAATCAAAAGCAGGCGAACCCAAGAAGCTTTCAGAGATGCTAGAAGATTAGCGCCAATAATCCCGCCAATAACCTGACCAAGCATCCACGGTGCAGCTATAATACCAATTAATGCGCCAACATTAATATAGGGCCAAATGGCCGCTGCATTTCCCAATGCAAGAAGCACCCCGCTTGTTCCTGTCGCTACCTTCAAAGGGATATTCATCACGAGATTAAGAACTGGAACAACAGCCCAACCACCGCCTAAGCCGTAAAAGCCTCCTGTAAAACCAATAATCAAAAAAAGATAAATCGATAATTTTGTGTTATTTGCGCGATACTTTACAAAACTAGAAATCGTCTCTTCCCAATACGTTTTCCGAAGCTTTAATTGCTTTGATAATTTGTCAGACTTATTTAAAGCTGGGTAATCTGATGCTCCACTTTTAAGAATGAAAACAGATGCTATAAGCAAAAGCATTAATCCAAGAGATAAACGAACAATCCCATCAGATTGTTCACCGAAACTACTTGCAAGATATATGGCAGTCATTGAACCAGACATCCCACCAACAATAATTGGCAAAGCGCCAAGAAGCACTAGCTTGATGTCTGCCAGACCTTTACGCATTAGCGGACCAGTAGAAATTAGACCACTAAACATAGCGACAATTAGTCCAGTTGAACGTATTAAAAGGGTATCAAAGGAAGTAAACGCCAATAACAAAGGCGTAAAAATTACACCACCTCCAACACCAGCAATGACTGCCACAATAGCAATTAAGCTGCTTGCCAAGAATGAAATAACAATTATGTCAATTCCCGATAGGAGTCCTTGCTCACCAAAATCTGAGCCATCTAGCTGTGTTTCCAGAAAAAAATAGCAGCATAATGTTGCTATCAAAAGTCCAAACAGTTCCGGGTAATTTTTTATGTAATTCAAAGTTAGACGGTTCCTAATTATGGTCAAACATATACTTTGAGGTTAGATAAATTATTTGGTCAACGAATAAACCAAAAAACAAATATATTTTCACTATGTCTATTATGGAGAAAATTCATCAAAATCAATCTCACCTTCCATCATACTGTTTATTGTATGAAATGATAATTCAGGCAGGTCGGGAGGAACAGTTTCTACCCTTGGTAAACGCAGCCGCGATTTTGTTCCATCTACACCATCTTTTCGAACATAACGCTTTTCATCACCCTGATAAGCGATGTAATCCCAGGATGGCATTTCTCCAGGAACAGATTTTATAAAAAGACGCCTTTGCTGACTTGCTATTACCTTCAACATCAATAGTTCAGGATTGTAGTCTTTCATTGCCTGTTTTTTTAGGTCATCAATGGGTTTCTTGAAGTTTTGGTCCGTTGCAAGATTGTTAAGTTCGTCAGGGTCAGAGACAAGGTCAAACAAAAGGTCTGGATGCCCATGAGTATACATGAGTTTATAATTTCCCTTACGAATCATCCTAGTGGGAACACATGGTCCAATTGACAAGTAATCAGCTATTGCGCAATTAGGCCAATCCTTTTCATTACCCTCTAAAAGGGAACTAAGATCATTGCCTGCTAAACCTGAAACAATTGTTTCCGGTAGCTCATTAAAATTTCCAGCGATTCCAATTTGCGTTGGCAACAGATCGACCAGTGAGGTATTTGCTCCTACATTGGCGTTTTTTCGTCCTCCAGGCACGGAAATTATGAGAGGCACTCTAGCGGACCATTCCCAAAAACACTGTTTAAACCACATTCCACGTTCACCAAGCATTTCCCCATGATCAGAGGTAAAAATTATAACAGTATTTTCCCGGAGTCCTGTTTCTTCTAATTGATTTAAAATATTTCCAATTTTCTCATCAATATATGAAATCATTGCAAAGTAAGCATGGCGCGTTTTTTGAAGGTGTTCTTCCGTTACACTGTGACGATGCCGGCCGTGCGTGAAGAATAATGCTTTTGAGAAGTAATCAAGTTTTCCAAAAGGAAGTGCCGAAACTTTTGGTAAACCAATTTCGTTGTGGTCATAGAGGTCCCAATAGCGTTGAGAAACGTTAAATGGAGTATGTGGACTCGTAAATGAGACCACACCAAAAAAAGGTTGGTTAGAATCCTGACGTGCAATATCAAAAATTTTTCGGCGCGCTTGAAAATCGACATCATCATCGTAATCTTCTTGCATAGTCCTAATGCAAGGCCCTGCCTCAACAACACCATTAAGGGCAGTCCCCGAAGGAACAAATGCTGGGCCAGCAGACCAATCAGATATCCATTCAAAATTTGAAGGATATACATCTGTGGTGAGTCTTTCTTCAAACCCATGGAGTTGATCAGGACCTATAAAATGCATTTTTCCAGACAAGAATGTTTGGTACCCAAATGACCGCATGTAGTGAGCCATAGTTGGAATTGATGATGCAATTTCATTGCCGTTATCATAAACCTGAATTTCAGGACTCAACTTACCGGTCAGCATTGAAGCCCTGCTCGGAACACACAGAGGGTTGTTTGAGTAATTATTATGGAAAGTAACACCCTCCGACGCTAGACGTTCTATATTAGGCGTTTTGCAAATCAGATTTCCATAAATAGATAAAGCTTGAGCTGCCATTTGGTCTGCCATAATTAGCAGAATGTTAGGCTGTTCTCTCATAAAAGAGTCTCCTTTGGTTTTTCAAAGCCAAATCGTTCATAAGCCTCTACAGGCGCATCTAGTCTCAACATATTTTCAATAATTTGTTGACAAAGAACCGCTTCAACACCTGGATTGATGATTGGTGCAATTTGTTTCGGATCGCTATCTTGATCATAAAGTGCTGATTGCCAATCCTCAAAACCCATGCCTTGAACTTCCACAGGTTCTCCTTTTTCATTCATCTTTGGTCGTAATTTCAAAACTGGAGCACCCTTTGTGAAAGAAAAAGAATCAACAAGTGTCGCACCTATCAAATCATTTATCGAGAAACGTTCAGTCATCCGTGTGGGCATCAGGGTATACTCGTTAAGAGCCTCAGCATTTGGAACGGTTGGGTATCTGAAATAACTAAAGCGTCCGTCACATATATTTACGGCTGCTCCAAAATACCCAAAAATTACACTTTTCCGATTATTACCCTGCCCCTTAATAACCGGCAGTAGAGACTTACCCGTAACATCTGGAGGAACGCTTATATTCGCCATATCCAAAAAGGTTGGCATCAGATCAATATTCTGAGTTAGATCCTTTCTTCGAGTTCCCCCTTCAGATCGAAAATCTGGGTGATATATCATCAGAGGGATATGGGCGATTTCATCATAGACAGGCATTCGATTTTTTGCCCACCAATCATGTTCGCCAAGAAGAAAACCATGGTCAGTGGTAAGGATTAGTGCGGTATCTGACCACATCTGTTTTTCATCAAAAATATCCAACAATCTTCCAAAATATTCATCTGTCATTGTTACAAGAGCTGCATAATTAGCTCTTAATTCAGCTATTTCCTCTGGAGTTTCTTTTACTCGATCATAAATTGGCCAATCCAGTATTGGGCCTTTGTATGATGTTTCATATTTCTGACGAAAACGCTCAGGAGCATGGAATGGTTCATGAGGGTCAAAACATTCGAGTTGTAGAAGCCAATTGTCAGATTTATGGTTAAGTTGAAGAAATTCATCCGCTAAATTAAAAAGTTGAGGTGAACAATAGTCTTCTTCTTCCAACATAAACCCTCTGTTTATCATGTAATTTGTGCGATGATGTTGCATTTGATGAAATTTTGATTTGAGGTGCTCAATGTCAGGTTTGACAACGGCTTTCCATCGGTCAATCGCCTGTCCCCTTACTAGTTCCCAAGAAGAGTATCGCTGATGGTATGTCCCTCCACCGTCAGCAAAATAGTGATGGTGGTCGGTCACTAAATGCGTGTAAAAACCATGTTTCTTCATTATCTCTGGGAAGGAATCGTCAAATGGCTCTAGCGGCCCCCAACTTCTATGAAGAAAATGACTTCGACCAGTGTGTATATCTCTGCGAGCAGGCATACATGGAAGACTGCCAACAAAATGATTGTCAAACGTAACCGCTCGCTTTTGAAATCTGGAAAAATTTGGTGTATCAACGAGCGTCGATCCATAAGGCTCCATAGCATTTCGATTTAAAGAGTCTAAAAGAACAAAAACTACTTTCATGAAGTTATCTAAACTCTCTGGTTAAGGCATCTGCACTAATTATTTGGCTTGAACCCGTGTCATTATTGAATGAATGCCAGTGATAAAATGGGTATATACGCCAAAGCAACGGCCACGCAAATCATGGAAAAAACAAATGGAAAAGCATGTTTTGCTACATCCATTATTGCTTCTCCGGTCACACCGGAAATTACAAATAAATTTAACCCAATTGGTGGAGTAACAAACCCGATGCCCAGAGATGTAACCATCAGAATACAGAAATGGATATCATGCATTCCAATTTGTTGTGCTAGCGGAAACAACACAGGGCCCATCAAGACAATATTTGGAACTGCTTCCATTACACACCCAGCAATTATAAATAATATCAGCATAAGCAAAACAATCAAAGCGTAGCTATCAGTCATAGCCAGCACATTTTCAATAATCCATTGTGGAATATTTAATGCTCCAAGCGCCTCAGCAAGAGGTAAAGAAAGCGCTACTGTTGGTAGTATAACACCATTAACTTTTGCAGAACTAATTAGCATTTTTGGAAGGTCTGAAAGAGAAATAGTTTTTAGCATAAAACCCACTGCTAATGTTGAAACGACTGCAACTGAGGCTGCTTCGGTGGGCGTAAATATTCCAGAGTAAATACCTCCAAGAATAATGAATGGAATCATGAGTGCATAACGTCCATCCCAAATTGCATCCAACCATTTTGAGAAAGAAAATGCCTTTCCGGCATTTTCATAGCGACGACGACGATTCATCACCACATTGGTGAGCATTATAGAGACAAGTATTAGCGTTCCAGGAATTACTGCAGCAACAAATAACGTCGCAGTAGAGACACCAAGAACCAAGCCTATAACAATATATGCGATAGATGGTGGAATTAAAATTCCCGTGCACGCCCCAGAGGCTACTAAAGCTGCGGCATATGGCCTTGGATATCCAGAGGATACAAGTCTATCAATAGTCATCCTTCCAACAGATGCACAGCCTGCCGCGTCAGACCCTGAGATGCAGGAAAAAAAACCACATCCTAAAACGGTTGATGTTCCGAATCCCGACCTAAAGCTTCCGGCAGTTGCTTCAGCAACGGAAAGTAATTTATTGGACAAACCTGTGCGGACCAGTGCATCACCAGTCAAAATAAACAATGGAACCGCCAACAATGCAAACGCATCCATACCCTCAAAAAGTGTTTCACCAAGGAGACTAAGCGGGAGTGTTCCTGTGAAAAATAAGAGAGCTGAAACACCAATACCCATGGAAACCCACATAGGAATCCCCAGACCCATTAGGACCACAATTGCCAAGAGTGGCAAAGCAATTCCCCAACTCCACTCAACACTGGCTTCTATGTTCATGTAATACATTTTACATTACCTAGGTGAACATTTTATGACCTGAAAAAACAGGTCGATCATTCTTTAAGTCTCGCAAGTCAAGTATAACGCGCTGAACTATTCTTATCATTAGCAGGAAAAGCCCAAATGGGACTGCGAAAGTGAACCAGGCTTGGCTAATGCGAAGGCCACTTGTCAGAGTTTCGAATTTTATTGTTGCAAGCACTCCTTCGGCAGAATAATAAAATGCGACTGCGGCAAAAATGAAAGTAGTGACCTCACCAGCGATGTATAGATAAGCTTTTGCCCTGTTTGATAAGAATTTAAATATGATATCAATTCTTATATGCGACCGATCTTTAATCGCCGCTGAAGCCCCTAACCACACAAGATAGATGAATGCATAACGGGCGGTTTCTTCTGCCCAAATTGAAGAATAACTAAAAACAAAACGCCTAATTACTTCAGTAAAAACAATGGCCACTATGTGTGAATAAAGAGCAAACATTAGCCATCGTTCGAAGTTTTCATCAAGAATTCTTAAAATTTTCAATTTGATTTATCCCTCAAAAATATAAATCTGCCGCCAATATCATAGATAAATTGGCGGCAGATTAACACTATTTAAATTTACAGTGAATCAATAATGTATCGAGGATTTATCGTGCCTGCAGCTTCACGAAGCTTTTCAAACACATCTAGTGAACCAGCAAATTTAATTTTAAATTCGTCATATTCTGGACGCTGATGACC
>TARA_B100001057_G_scaffold465130_1_pt1 | contig 15136 bp, 16 predicted proteins | sample TARA_B100001057 | Tara Oceans TARA_B100001057 (sample SAMEA2621839) | marine metagenome | biome: marine biome (ENVO:00000447); feature: surface water layer (ENVO:00002042); material: "saline water (ENVO:00002010), including plankton (ENVO:xxxxxxxx)" | depth 5 m
CAGCTTCTTCAGCAAGTTTTGCGGCAAAAGCCGCCTTTTTAGCTTCTGCTTTAGATTTCTTGGCATCAATTTTTGCTTGGTATTCCTCTGGTGATAAATTAGCTTCTTTTATTAAAGAGTTAACCCTATCGCTAACCTGAGCACCTTTTTCAATCCAGTCATTAATCTTTTCTAAGTTTATTCTTAGCCTTTCTTCTTGACCTTTTGCTGAAGGATTAAAGAACCCTAAACGTTCTATAAAAGCCCCATCTCTAGGTTTTCTTTCATCTGCAACTGTAATAAAGTAGTAGGGATTCTTTTTAGCCCCGCTTCTTGCCAATCTTATAATTACCATACTATAAATTCATATTTTGTTTAAAAAGATGTGTATTTTAGGTTAACCTTGCTAATATTGATAGTATTATTGTGCAAAGTTTTTTTTAATCTAAGGTTTAATGAGTTTTATTACACAAGTTACTATAAGTATAGTTATTTATTTCTTTATAAGGATTGCTTATAAAAGTGCAAAATCCCTATATATTTCTTCAATAGTATCTATTGTTTCTTATATTTTTATTTATTTGATGACATACAACATAATTTCTTTGATGCCTACCATTCATTTTATGGTTACAGGTTTGAGCTTATTAACTTTATTTATTGCGTATAATGAAATTATAATTCTCGAAAGAATGGTTCGAAAAGTCAAAAAAGGAGATCTTATCAGTGTAGAGCCTTTCCCAGTAGAAAAATATTATAAAGTTGTATTTAAAATTTTGGGATTGGGTCTTTTATTTCTCTCTCTTGCGTTAGTTTCAGGTCTTACAATGCAATCAGTTTTTACCGCAAATCTTATTTTTAAAGCCTTGTTTACATTTATAGCATGGTTGATATTTGTTATAACATTGATTGGGATAAAATTTTTTAGTTTTCCAATAAAATATGCGACGAGAAGTCTATTTGTTTCTATGTGGGCAGTTTTGGCGGCCTATTTTATGAATTCTTTTCTAGTAACTTAATAACGATGCAAGATGAATCTACATTAGTAACATTAATCATAACTTTAGTATCTTTGTTAGTAATTAGTGGTCTGTTTTCAGGATCTGAGACTGGAATGATGGCTGCAAATAAAATTAAATTAAAAAACTTATCAAAAAAATCGCAAAAGAGCGCTCAAAGGGCCTTGGAGCTTCTAAAAAAACCTGATGAATTACTTTCTGCAATATTAGTAGGAAATAACTTTGCCAATATTTTAGCCTCTGCAATAGTAACAATTATTATGATTGAATATTTTGGTGGAAATGTTTTATTAGGATCGATAATTTTAACGATTGTTATTTTAATATTTTCAGAAATTACACCAAAGACAATGGCAGCAATTAAGCCTGAAAGTTTTGCAACCCGAACAGCATTTTTCTTAAAAATAGTTCTTATTATTTTTAAACCACTTATTTTGCTTACAAATTTTATTAGTAGGCACTTATTAAAAATATTTAATTTAAATGCGAAAGATGCGTCTCTAAATGATAGTTTAAATACCGAGGAGTTAAGAACTTTACTTGAGGAGTCAGGTGACCTAATTCCAAAGCAATATAGAAAAATGCTTTCATCAGTTTTGGGAATGGAGGAGCTTGTTGTAGAGGACATTATGGTACCAACTTCGGAAGTAATTGGGATTGATATTAATCAAAATGTTGAGATGGCTACAAAGATTATTGAATCATCAGAATATACCAGAATGCCAGTTTTTAAAGATTCTATAGACGAAATTGTTGGAATACTTCATTTAAAAGACTCACATTCATTTATCAGCAAAATTGAGCAAGATGAACAATATGAAGATATTCTTCAAAAAACATATTTCGTTTCTCAGTCAACTGCTTTAATGAAACAATTGAGGGAATTTTTATCAAATGATCAAAGTTTAGGATTGGTTGTAGATGAATATGGAGAAATTCAAGGGCTTATTTCAATAGAAGATATTTTTAAGGAAATCGTAGGAAAATTTGGTTCTGATATTGAAGATCTTGAAAAAGAATTCATCAAGTTAAAAGACGGTTCAGTTATAACAGATGGTAATTCAAAAATTAGAGATCTTAATAATTTTCTTAAATGGAATATACCTGAGTACAATTCTAAAACTATTAATGGTTTGATTACAGAGTATTTAGATCAAATACCTCAGGCTAATTTATGTATTGAGATTGATGGATATAGGTTTGAAATAATTGATTTTGATGATAATTTAATTTCTAAAATTAAAGTTCTTAAAATTTAAGCATTACATTTTAAATAAAACCTTCCCAATAACTTGATTGAGTTTATATTTTTTATTATTTGTAGGCGAATTGTAAGTATTATTGTCGCTTGCTACATTTAAATGCAATTTATCGACATGCTTAATTCTCTTTATGACAATTCCTAGCTCTAAATCTCTGATAACTACAACATCATCTTTTTTTAAAACTCTAAAAAAGCGATGGGTTAATACGATATCTTTATTGTTAAAGTTAGGGGTCATACTAGACCCACTAACTTTATAAAAATTAATCACTATGGATTGGCATTACCAAATCAAGATGAGGTGGATTTAGTGATTTTTTTGTAATTGTTTCGACCCCTTTCGTTGTCCAAAAGATTTCAGCGAAACGATTTACTTTCTCAATAAGGTCAACTCCATTTTGTCTATCAATATCTTGTTTACATTTAGATGCTGTCATCATTATAGAATGTGAAAGCTCGTGAATTTCAGGAAATTTCTCCATATGAGGTTCTTTAAAATAATCGCCCCATATTGTTCTAACTGCATCTTTTACTTCAATAGCATGCTCTTCTTTTTGTTGAATGATTCTTGTTAAATGAGCAAGATCTTTTTTTGACTCAATTTTTTCAGGCATTTCAGAAATTAAATCTAAAAACCTTAAAACACTTAAGGCAGCATATTGTGCTACCGCCGGATCATAAACTGCACATGGAATGTCACAATGTGCTTTTGCTTGATTAATTTTCATACAAACCTCCTGTATATCACTCTAATAAAAACTACGAGAGTGATTAATGAAAAATATAAAAAGAAATTATTTAAATGCACATGAATATCATTGGTTATGTGGGCAAATAAATTTATTGAAAAAATTGGTAATAAATAAAGTAATCTCATTGTTTTAACTCCAAACAGATAATTGTTGTCCTTGTTTTAATTATACAAAAAAAATGGGACGTTTTGCCCCATTTTTTTGAAAGTAAAGTGATTGTTACATCATGCCGCCCATGCCGCCCATGCCGCCCATGTCTGGCATTGGTGGCATTGGTGTATCATCTTTAGGTATATCTGTGACCATAGCTTCGGTCGTGATCATCATACCTGCTACTGAACCTGCAGCTTGGAGAGCGGTTCTTGTAACCTTGGCTGGATCAAGAATACCCATCTCTATCATATCTCCAAATTCACTTGTTGCAGCATTAAATCCATAAGAATCTTTGCCATCTATAACTTTATTTACTATCACTGAAGGCTCTTCTCCAGCATTAGAAACAATTTGTCTTAATGGGGCCTCGAAAGCTTTTCTAGCAATGTTGATACCAACATTTTGGTCATCATTATCACCTTTGATCTTTGATACTGCTTCAAGACATCTAATTAATGCTGAGCCACCTCCAGGCACAACACCCTCTTCAACTGCTGCTCTTGTTGAGTGAAGTGCATCTTCAACTCTTGCTTTTTTCTCTTTCATTTCCACCTCAGATCCAGCACCCACTTTAATTACAGCAACCCCGCCAGCAAGTTTTGCAACTCTTTCTTGGAGTTTTTCTTTGTCATAGTCTGAAGTTGTTTCTTCAACCTGAGCTCTAATTTGATTAACTCTTGTAGCAATAGCGGATTCATCACCCGCTCCATCAATAATTGTTGCATTATCTTTATTCAATACAACTCTTTTAGATGTTCCTAAATCCTCGACTGAAGCACCCTCAAGAGACAAGCCAACCTCTTCAGATATTACTGTCCCGCCAGTTAATATAGCAATGTCTTCTAACATTGCCTTTCTTCTGTCTCCAAAGCCAGGTGCTTTACATGCAGCAGCTTTTACGATTCCTCTGAGGTTATTTACCACTAATGTTGCTAGGGCTTCACCCTCGATGTCCTCAGCAATTATTAGAAGAGGCTTCCCTGCCTTAGCGACTGACTCAAGTAATGGAAGCAAGTCTCTTATATTAGATATTTTTTTATCAAATAAAAGAATATAAGGAGAATCTAATTCCACTGTCATGTTATCTTGATTAGTAATGAAGTAAGGTGATAAGTAACCTCTATCAAATTGCATTCCCTCTACCACATCAAGCTCATTTTCAATTCCGCTACCTTCCTCGACTGTAATAACACCCTCTTTACCAACTTTTTCCATTGCTTCAGCAATTATTTCACCTACTGCAATATCACCATTGGCTGAAATTGTTCCAACTTGTGCAATTGCTTTATCATCAGTACATGGAACACTCAATCCTTTCACATGCTCAACAGCTGCAGTTACTGCTTTATCAATGCCTCTTTTTAAATCCATAGGATTCATTCCAGCAGCCACAGATTTGTTACCCTCATTAACTATTGATTGAGCAAGAACAGTTGCTGTAGTTGTGCCATCGCCAGCCTCATCAGAGGTTTGTGAAGCAACTTGTTTTAACATTTGTGCTCCCATATTTTCGAATTTATTCTCTAGTTCAATTTCTTTGGCAACAGATACACCGTCCTTTGTTACAGTTGGTGCGCCAAAAGATTTGTCTAAAACAACATTTCTTCCTTTTGGCCCAAGCGTTACTTTGACAGCATTAGCAAGTGTATTAACACCATCAAGCATTTGTGTTCTTGCGCTATCCCCAAATTTTACATCTTTAGCTGACATATTTTATCTCCTAATTTACTCTAAATTTATTCTACAACACCGAAGATATCTCTCTCACTTAAGATTAGATACTCTTCACCATTTAACTTAATTTCATTTCCACCATACTGTCCAAAAATGACTGTATCTCCAACTGATACATTCATGGCAATTGAATCACCTGCATCAGAAACTTTTCCAGGTCCGACTGCAACAACTTCACCTTGTGAAGGTTTTTCCTTTGCTGAGCCAGACAGAATGATGCCTCCAGAAGATGTTTCTTCTTCTTCTGTTCTTTTAACAAGAACGTTATCATGTAAGGGTCTTAAATTCATTTATCTCTCCATATAAAATGAGTAATTTAACTTATCAACTAATTATGGGCTAAAAAATATAAATCAATAGATTAATAAATATTTTTTAATTTAAAAATTAGCAGCGCAATTGTAACCCCAATTAGATTTGCAAGTAAGTCAAAATATTCAAAATATCTATAAGGATGAAAATAGTGAATTATTTCGATTATGAATCCAAACAAAAATATTAATGAAGCTATGCTTATATCCTTAATTTTAAATTTTGATAACAATCCAATAAAAGTTAAATAAAAATATATTAATCCGTGCACTGCTTTATCAGATAAAAAGGATAATCTTGCAAACATTTCGATGTCTGATGCATTTACTATGCTCAAAAAAAATACGATCAAAACTGAAACATAAAAAATATATTTAAATAGATACCGCATTAACTAAAAAAATTTTTATTTCTAAAAATCAATATTATTGATGGAATTGCTAGAAGAGAAGTAAATATATAAAAACACATCCATCCATAATTGAAACCATATACATTTTGAAAATTTTCAACTATCAACCCAGAAAAGCCTTTAAAAAAAGTGCCCGTGAAGGTCATAATTGAGGTTAAAAGTGCATATTGAAATCCGGTATATTTTGAAGAAACAAGGCTTGTCAAAAAAGTAATATTAACAGTGCCTACAACTCCAGCTGCAAAACTATCGGAGGCAACAATGCTTGCCAAAACAAACAAGTTTTTGTCACTAATTGCTGATATTGAGAAAAATAAGTTTGTTACCATTACAAGAATTGCACCAATCAATAATGAGTTATATAAGCCAAGTCTTTTAATAAATATTCCCCCTACAAAAACACCTAATATTGTTGCTATCAAAGCCACTACCTTTACAACATATCCAATTTCTTCCAGTGTATATCCCATATCAATATAAAAAGGATTTGCCATTGGTCCCATAACTATGTCAGTAAGCCTATAGGTAGCTATAATAAAAAGTAATATTGCTGCCATTTTGATCCCAAATCTTTTGAAAAAATCTTTTAGAGGATCAATTATTGTATTGATGTGATTTAATTTCTTAAGATTATGATTCTTTTTCTCTGATGAAATAATGATTGTTGTGAACATGTTTATGAGCATTAAAAAAGCCATTAATTTGTATGCAAGTGACCAAGAGTAATTAGCAGCAAAGATGAAAGCAAGAGAGGACCCAACTAAAATGGCTATTCTATATCCAAATTGATATCCCGCTGCTAGGTTTCCTTGATCAGATATTTGAGCACTTTCTATTCTATATGCATCTATAGCGATATCTTGGATTGAGCCTGCAAAAGCTATAATAATTGCAACAGCAGCAAAGAAGGAAATATTTTTTTGAGGATCAGAGTCGGATATTACGAGAAGTGAAATAAAAATTACTAGTTGCATTAAAATTATCCAACTTCTTCTTGCACCAAAAAAATTTAGAATGGGTATTGAGAATCTATCAACAAATGGAGCCCATAAGAACTTAAATGAATACGTAAAAGTTGCCCATGTCATAAAGCCGATCACGCTAAGATCCATTCCGATATCTCTTAACCATGCTGTAAGTGTCATTACAATCAGTACATAAGGGAGACCAGATGCAAAACCGTAACCAGCAAATGAAATTATTTTAATATTACTTTGATTAATCATAATGAATCTAAAAATCTATCCCAATTAAATTTTAAACCAGGATCTGTTTTTCTATCAGGAGAGATGTCAGAATGACCTAATATTAAATCTTTGGTGATTAAAGGATAGTTTTTTATAATTACTTTGGTTGCTTGTATTAAAGCATGGTATTGGTTGTTTGTGTATTCATCATTATCCATTCCTTCAAGCTCAATTCCAATTGAAAAATCATTACAATCTGCAACTCCATCATAAGATGACTTTCCGGCATGCCAAGCTCTTTTATTAAAAGGGACAAATTGTAAAATCTCACCTGTACGCTTGATATATATGTGAGATGACACTTTCAAATCAACAATATTTTCAAAATATTTATGATCTTTGAAGTCTAGTTTATTTAAGAAAAATTTTTCAACATAATCTCCTCCATATACGTTTGGAGGCAGGCTTATAGAATGAATTACAATTAATCTTATGTCAGATTCATTTGGTCTTTCATTAAAATTTGGTGATTGAATAAATTTTGTATCTTTGAAAATATGATTTTCAATTAACATTTATCTCAGTCCTGGGGGGAGTTTAAAGAAAATATTTTCATTGTCCTCTCCGTGCTCAACAATCTTTGCTCCAATAAAAGATTCCAAAGATTTTGCAATTTCAATTACTCTGGATTCCGGTGCAGATGCGCCTGCAGTTATAGAAATTCTTGAATAATTCATTAAATTATTAAGGTCTAAGTCATCGAAGGCATCAATAAGAACTGATTTACAGCCACATTTTTCTCCTAGTTCTTTTAATCTATTCGAGTTAGAACTATTTTTTGATCCAACCACAATCATAAAGTCAGACTCCAATGCTAACTGTTTGACTGCATCTTGTCTGTTTTGTGTTGCATAACAGATATCATCTTTTTTTGGGATTGTTATATTTGGAAAACGATCTATTAAAATTGAAATTATAGACTTTGTTTCATCAACACTTAGAGTTGTTTGTGTAACAACAGCCAATTGTTCTGCTTTATTCACAGTAATATTTTTTGCATCGTTTTCGTTTTGGACTAAATATATTGAGCTATTTTGTGTGTTCACATGTCTACCCATGGTACCTTCGACCTCAGGGTGTCCTTCATGTCCAATGAGAATAATATCTTTTTCAGCATTAGCATGCTTTCTTACCTCCATATGTACCTTTGTAACTAAAGGGCAAGTTGCATCGAAAAAGTGTAAATTTCTGAGCTTTGTTTCTTCTTCTACTTTGCTTGATACTCCATGAGCACTAAAAATGACCAATGAGTCATTTGGTATTTCATTGATTTCTTCAACAAAAATAGCACCTCTGTTTTTAAGATCCTCAACTACAACTTTATTGTGCACAACTTCGTGTTTTACATATACTGGAGCGCCATAGATTTCTAAAGCTTTGTTAACAATATCAATTGCACGATCTACGCCGGCACAAAAACCTCTAGGATTTGCAAGTTTAATTTGTTTTGACATTTATTGTGTTTATCTTAATTTCAAAGTATATAATCAAAACTGCTCCAATTGTTATAAATACATCAGCCAAATTAAATATAAAGAATGAAAAATTGTTTACTTTAAGGTGTAAGAAGTCTGTCACAAAACCATTTAGTGCCCTATCTATTATGTTACCCATTGCTCCTCCAAGAATAATACTCAAAGCAATTTTCTTTTTTTTATTTTCTTCATTAGTAAGAAGATAAAATAAGTAAAACAAAATCAAGATACCTAATATCAATAAAATTTTTGATGATGTTGAGCCACCGCTATCAAAAACCCCAAATGCTACACCATAATTATTTATTAAAAGAAGTTCGATAAAAGGGAAAAAAAAATCATTTGAAACGCCCATTGATAAATTTGCTATAGCTAATCCTTTTGTCATGAGATCTGCAGAAATTAAAATGATTATTAGAGTTAAAACTTTAAAATTAAACAAATCTTCTATTTTCTCCAGCTTCTTCAATATTTTCTACACATCTGATGCAAAGATCTTCATACGATTTATTTTTTCCAACTGAGTTTTTTCGGTGCCAACATCGAACACATTTTTGATTTTTTGAGATTTCTATTTCAATGAGAATATCATTGCTTAATTCAGTATGAGCATCTGATGAAATGAGAAGAAAATGCAGTTCTTCTTCAAGCTTATCAAGTATTTTTTTATCATCTTCATTTGCTCTTATTTTTACAATGGCATCAAGAGATCCTTTTAATTTGTTTTCATTTCTCAAGTTTTCAATCTTTTGATTAACCTCTTCTTTAATTGAGAATATTCTTTTCCAATCGCTATCTGAAATTTCTGAAATTATTGCAGATTTTTGATTAGTAAATTCTGTTAAAAAAATAGATTTATTTTGACATTTTAAATTTGGAGCAGATTGCCATATTTCTTCAGCTGTATATGAAAGAATTGGTGCTATAAGTCTAACTAAGATATTTAAAATTTCTTCTAAAGCTGTCTGACAAGATTTTCTAGCATGAGAATCTTTTTTGCAGGTATATAACCTGTCTTTTGTTATGTCTAAATATATTCCACCTAATTCATTTACACAAAAATTATGTATAACTTGAACTGCTTTATGATAAGAGTATGTTTCATAGTGTCTGAGAACTTTTTTTTCAAGATCATATAATGTATTTAAAATCCACTTATCAAGCTCAATTAAATCATCAGAGTTAATTCTCTTACCTTCTGAAAAATCATTTAGATTTCCAAGAATAAATCTAAATGTATTTCTAATTCTTCGATATTGATCAGACGTTCTTTTAAGTATCTCGTCAGATGCAACCATTTCACTTCTAAAATCAGTTGAAGCTACCCATAGTCTTAAAATATCAGCTCCAAGACTATCCCAGACTTTCTGTGGGGAAACTACATTACCTAATGATTTTGATTGTTTCTTACCATTCTCATCAACAACAAAACCATGAGTTAAAACTGCTTTATATGGTGGCATTCCCCTCATAGCAATACTTGTCAATAGTGAAGATTGAAACCATCCTCTATGTTGATCTGAACCCTCAAGATAGAGATCTGCAACAATATTTTTACCGAATATTTTTGATGAAACAGCTGAGTGTGTGACACCAGAATCAAACCACACATCTAGTGAGTCTGTAATTTTAATGTATTCTTCTGAGTCACTAATATATTTGCTTAGATCTAATTTATCCCATACTGATATGCCATCAGTCTCAATTAAATCTGCAAAAATTTCAAAAAGTTCTGACTGCTTTGGATGGATTTCACCAGTTTCTTTATGAACAACAAGTGTAATTGGTACTCCCCAATTTCGTTGACGTGATATACACCAATCAGGTCTATCCTCCAACATAGATTCAATTCTTTGCAGACCCCAAGAAGGCTCCCAATCTACATTGACAACACTTTTTTTGGCTAGACTTAATAAATCATTTTTCTTCATCGATATAAACCATTGAGGGGTTGAAGTGAATATCAATGGAGTTTTATGACGCCAGCAATGGGGATATGAATGGTGATAATCCTCAACATTAATAATTGATTTTGTTTCTAAAAGTTTTTCTATAACTAGGCTGTCTGCTTTAATTGGAGGAAGTCCAGCAATAAATTCAAGCTCATTTTTGAAAAATCCTAAATTATTTAATGCGTTAATTGTTTTTATATTATGTTTTTTACATATTAAATGGTCATCCAATCCGTGAGCAGGCGCAGTATGAACGCAACCTGTACCAGCTTCAGTAGTAACATGGTCCCCGTGCAATAAAATTGAATCTCTATCAATAAAAGGATGTTCAAGTTTTATATCTTGTATAGTGGAGCCATCGATCTCAGCTAATACCTGTATGTCAACATTCCATCGATTAATGCACTCATCAATCATCTCAGATGCAATTACATAATGATTATCTTTTAGATTTATTAATGAATATTTTAATGCTGGATTTATACATACAGCTACATTTGATGGAATTGTCCATGGAGTTGTTGTCCATATTATGAAAGAAATTGCTTCTAGGTTGCTATAATTAAACGTCTTTTTTAAATTTTCAACACAATCTTTTTTTACATTGAATGCAACATCTATTGATTTTGAAGTTTTATTTAAATATTCTACCTCCGCTTCTGCAAGAGCTGAGGAACAGTCTTGACACCAATGAACAGGTTTTTCGCCCTTTTCAATATGCCCAGCATCAAAAATTGATCCAAGTGATCTTACAATATCAGCTTCAAAAGATGAATTTAAGCTTTTGTACGAATTACTCCAATCACCAAAAACACCTAATCTTTTAAAATCTTCCATTTGAATTGTAATTTGGCTATCTGCATAATCTTTACATGCGTTTTGAAAACTTTCCTTATTTTTGACTAGGTCGCTTTTCTTTCCATATTTTTTTTCAACATTCAGCTCTATTGGTAATCCATGACAGTCCCAGCCTGGAATAAAAGGTGCATCATACCCAAGCATAGTTTTATATTTAATTGTTATGTCTTTAAGTATTTTATTTACAGAGTGTCCTAGATGAATTGGGCCATTTGCATATGGCGGTCCATCATGAAGTAAAAATATATCTTTATTTTTGTATTTATTTCTAATTTCTTTATAAATACTGTTTTTATTCCAAAAATCGAGGATTTCTGGCTCTTTCCTTGGCAATCCAGCCTTCATTGAAAAATCTGTTTCTGGAAGATTTAAAGTATCTCTATAGTTATTTGCCATTTTGTTTTTCTATAATTAACTTTGCTCTTGATATATCCTTTTGAATTTGAGATTTTAGCATGTCTAAATTATCAAATTTCTTTTCATTTCTTATTTTTTCAATGAATTTTATATCTAATCTTTGTGAATATATACTTTTGTTAAAATTAAATAGATGAACCTCTAGTACAGGCGAATCACCTCCTATTGTCGGACGTAAACCCATATTAGCAATTCCAAAAATAACTTCATTATTTAAATTACATTCAACAGCATATACTCCATCGATTGGCAATTTTTGTTTTGGTAACCAAATATTAGCGGTTGGAATTCCAATTGTTCTGCCCAAGTGCTGTCCATGAACAACTTTTCCTGAAATAACATATGGTCGGCCTAGCATTTTTTCTGCAAGAAGAAAATTATTTTCAAGCAATGCTTCTCTTATTCTTGTGCTGCTTACTCTTTTGTCTTCAAATAAAAAAGTATCAGTATTTTCAACTAATATATTCTTTTTAGCGCCCCATTTTCTGAGCAAATCAGTATCTCCTTTTCTATTAGCACCAAACTTAAAGTCATCGCCAACCGTAAAGCTTACTAGATTAATTGAATCTAGTATTTCTGATATGAAAGCATCTGGGGACATTGTTCTCAATGAATTATTAAATTTTAAAAAACATGCAAAATCGATGTGATAATCCCTAAGGAGCATCACTTTTTTTCTCCATGAAAATATTCTTGGTGGGGCTTGAATATCTTTTTTTTGAATGTCTGCAAAGTATTCAGCAGCATGTGGCTCTGTAAAAAAAACAATTGTTTTAGCTTTATACTTTTTAGAGTTGAGTTTAATTTTGTTTAAGATTGATTGATGGCCTAAATGAAGTCCATCAAAATTCCCAATAGTGCCACATAGTTTTTCACTAGGATATTTTTTATTAAAAAGATCAAGGTTGTGCTGTCCGCGAATTAAGTACATTTTAATTAAGTTCTTTTAATATAGATTTACCAAAAAATATCCTTACTGTAAGGAAATAAATAATCATTGCCGTAAAGACTTCGATAAATAAATATAAAAATCTCTCTAATTGTGTCATGGAAATAAAATCAGTTAAATTAGAAAAATTGTAAACAAAAATCAAAAGAGCTAGTAGGCCTGCTAATATCGCAAGATTAAATTTATTAAATTTAAAATTCACTTTTACATATCCACTTTTTATTAATATAACTTCAAGAATTAATACACTTATTAATGCTGCAACAGAGCTTCCGATAGCAATTCCCACATGACCATAATCGAACACAAATGCTAAAATATAATTAAGAAAAGCATTTAAAATCAATGAAATTAATGCAACAAACATTGGAGTTTTAGTATCTTTCCTGGCAAAAAATGCTGGGGTTAATACTTTCATTAACATGAAGAAAGGCAGTCCAATAGAGAATGCCATAAGACTATAAGATGACTTATAAACATCTAAAACCAAAAATTCACCTCTAAGAAAGATTGCGCTAATAATATCCTCAGCGCAGAAAAATAGGCCTATAAAGCAGGGCATGCTTATAAAAAAAACAAATCTTTGCCCTTTATTGAGAGCTGATATAAATTCACCTTTCTCATTTTTTGAGTCTAGTTTAGACAATGTAGGTAATAAAATTGTGCCGATTGCTATAGCAAAGATGCCCATTGGAAGTTGAATAAGCCTATCCGAAACATACAGCCAGGTTGGACTACCAGTTTCCAGCAAAGATGCAAAAATAGTATCTATTAATAAGTTTATCTGAGTAATACCACCAGCTAAAATTGCTGGCAAGATAAGAACTAAAAATTTTTTTAAACCTTTATTATTTATGTCCCAGGTTGGTTTTGGCATTCTTCCTATAGTTGCTAAAGGAAAATATTGAATTAATAATTGCAAAAAGCCTGCAAGAATTACACCCCAAGCTAATACAAATATTGGTATTTCATACTGAGGGGCAATAAATATTGCAGCAATTATTAAACATAAATTAAAAATAATTGGTGTGGCAGCCGGTATTGAGTATTTTTCATGGGTGTTTTGTATCCCTCCTGCGAATGCCACTAGAGAGATTAATGCAAGATAAGGAAACATTATTCTGAGCACTAAAATAGACAAATCTTTTTTTAATGGATCAAAGTAAAATCCTGGAGCAAACACTAAAATGAATATGGGTGCAAATATAAGAACAGCTAAGGTGAAAAAAAATAGAAATGTAATCAAAAATCCTGCAACTGCATTAAGGTATTTTTTTGCAGCATCATTATCACCTTCGTTTACATAATCACTATATATTGGAACAAATGCTTGATTGAATGCACCCTCAGCAAAAAAACGTCTAAACATATTTGGAATTTTTAGGGTGATCACAAAAATATCATGAAAAGCAGTAGCCCCAAGGAGACCAGTTGTGGATATGTCTCTTATCAGTCCAAAAATTCTGGATATGCCAGTCCATCCGCTAACATTTGATACAGATTTCAACAATGAAGGTGAATGAGAGATATTTGATTTAACTATCTTGTTCAAAATCTAATGAAGCAGAATTAATACAGTATCTAAGTCCAGTAGGTTGAGGCCCATCGTTAAACACATGTCCTAGATGTGCGTCACATTTGGAGCATTTAACTTCTGTTCTTTTCATTCCGTAAGAGTTATCTTCAAATTCATTTATAGATTCTTTATTTGAAGGCACAAAAAAACTTGGCCATCCACAACCGGAATCGAATTTTGAACTTGAACCAAACAAATATTCACCACAGCAAATACATTTATACGAACCAGATTCATTGAAGTCCCAGAATTTTCCACTAAATGGCCTCTCAGTTCCTGATTCACGAGTGACTCTGTAGCTTTCTTTGCTCAGAACCTCTTTCCAGTATGTATTACTTTTTTTTGAATCAGTCATTTAATAATTGTAAATAAAAAGCTATTTTTTAGATATAAAATCAAACAATATTATTTTATTACATCCCTTCTAAAAGGATGTTTACTTCGTATTTTTTTGAATGCAGTCTCACTAACTTTATTTTCAAATTTTTTTGAAAGCTTCTTAAAATCATCAGATTCTTTCTCGATATTGTAAGAAGGAATGAATTCATCAAATGATTTAAATTTATTCGTATTATTTTTTTTAAAATCTCTAATATTTACTAATTCAGATTCTTTTACATCAATTCTTAAAAAATTAGTTAGATATAAAATCAAATCTTTTGTTGCATTTAATTTTCCATCAAAACTATGACCAGCAATATGAGGAGTAGATACAAATGATTTGATAATGCTTTTACATGATGGCTCGGGCTCATTACTCCATGTATCACAAATGTATTTAATATTTTTATTTAATAATAGTAGTTCCTCATTTAAAATATTCCCTCTTGAGGTATTAATAATTACTTTCCCTTCAAATTCATTTATAAAACTTTCATTAATTAAATTAAATGTTGGATATCTCCCATGTTTTGTCAAAGGAACATGCAAAGAAACAACATCACAATTCTTAATAAGCTCAAAATCTACAAGATGATCATGATCCAGGAAAGGATCATATACGATTACTGAAATTTGACGAGTTTGAAAAAAGGTTT
>TARA_B100001057_G_scaffold487831_1_pt1 | contig 15130 bp, 15 predicted proteins | sample TARA_B100001057 | Tara Oceans TARA_B100001057 (sample SAMEA2621839) | marine metagenome | biome: marine biome (ENVO:00000447); feature: surface water layer (ENVO:00002042); material: "saline water (ENVO:00002010), including plankton (ENVO:xxxxxxxx)" | depth 5 m
TCCCGACCTGATGATTACAAATCAACTGCTCTACCAACTGAGCTAAAACGGCTTATTTAAATACTACGTTATTTAGTACTTAAAAAAGAGGACTAACCGTGATCCTCTGCGTGTGTATTAAGCCACAACACTTTTCTATCATTATATTCATTATATCACATAACAAATAGATTTTCAAGAAATTCCTTTCGTGTTAGTCTAATTTTTTTGGTATTAACTTTGCTCTCAAATCAGACATCTCTTTTCGCTTATCTTCGTTGATTACTTCTTTAATCGTTTTATTCTCTTGTACTCTTACGTTCTTTTCTTGTTCGCTTTTCATTTGTTGTCTGTAGATTCGATACTTTAAATCTGCGACTCTATCTTCCATAGGATCAGGTTCTATCTTCGGTATATTGTATGACTTTTCATGTGCGTATACTGAGAACCCTGCCATGCTAATCATTATAATACTGCATATTATTATTAAGTACAACATACAAGTATTTATTGATTATGTTATTTTTATACCTCTATATGACAATTCTGAGTAGACTGCCATCCAATTCATCAAATCCCAATGCGAAGGTTTATTAACTTCTCTAAGTCGATAAAACTCTGCCTTTAGTTCTTCTTTAGTTCTATTTGGTAAATCTTTAAGATACATTTGATTGCCTCTATGTATAGTTTTTTGACGTTTCATATTGTTTAATAATATCATAATAGATTCGGATTGTCAATAGCATTTATGGAACTGCTATGAATGAACTGTTATTATTATATTCTTGAGGAGGGGTAGTATTTAGATTCGGTAAGTCTTGATATTCTAAAGGACTCCCATCAACTGACGGTGACAGTGGTGGGGTAACATTATCAAACTCTCCTTCATACCCAAGACCTGGGTTCTCTTGATTTTCATTTACAACAGGAGGGGCTACAGGTAATCCTAATTGTCCATTACCATAATCTTTTAAAGAACCACCTGATATTTGAAAATCATATACCATGTATTCTCCGCCGATTGTTTGTCCTCCACCTTCTTTCTTTTCCATCTTATCTTCCATAGGATGTGGAGCCATTTTCTGTTTTACACCATTTTCTGTTTTGTCTCTAGCATCACTCATTTGCTTTTTATTATTCTCTGTATTTGGAATACTAACTGCCCTTGGTTTCTTTGCTCCTGGTTCTATTAACCAAACATAAATTGACTTATCATCGGCTGATATCATGTGCGACACATAAACTGAGTCCATTTCTATTTTCTTCGATATTGGATAACCTAATATAGATTGAACTGATAGATAGCTTATGATTGTTGCCGCCAAAGTTAAAGGAATGATAAAAGCTAGTAAAGGTGCATTCTTATAATTCTGAATAGAAAACCAAAGAACTACGATTGATAGTACTGAAAGTGATACTAACAAGGGAAATAATTCTACTAAAAATAACATTACAAGCCTCCACTACCGCCCTTACGGGTCACGATATTATTTTCTAATGTATTGTATTTAACAAATTTTCCATTCTTATCTACATAGAAGTTAACTAGTGATATAACTTGACCTCTTGTGTTGTATGCTTTCTTCATTATTACGACTTCCTTATATGGATTAATCTTAATAACTTTTAAATTTATTTCTAATGGAATCTCTTTTTCTTTCTCAGTTTTTGCTCTCATAGAATAGACATGTGCGGCTACTTTCCATTCACCTGCTAATATGCCTCTAACTGTGACAACTTCTCTATTCAGATATATAACTTTTGTCTCACCATATTGATCCGTTGTAGAGTCATTTGATACACCTAAATCATCTTTTTCTAAATTCATTATACCTGCCTCTTTTTTAACAAAAGAAACAGTTTTGCCATCAGGTGATTTAACCCATAAGTCAATGTCATCTGCCAACATATGAGGCCATTCGATGATAATCATAAACTCTGCTTTTTTTGGAACGTCTTGCTTTTTCTGAATTGGATTAATTAAGATGAAAGCAATAATGAAAAGATATACGAATCCTACTAATAGGTTAAACAGTAGGTCTGTAAAACCTATGGTACTCTTATACCTATTTTTGTTATTAGAAGAACTTGGCTTCTTGTTGATATCTATCATACCTCTCCCTAATCATTGCTCTCTAAATTAACTAATTGTACTTTAGTGAATTGACTAAAGATGAGGCCTGTAAGAGTAGTATACAATGCAGTACTCATACCGATTGCCATATCTGTAAGTGTTTGTTTTAAACTTTCTGTATTTTCTACATCGAGTCCTTCGAAACTTGAACCTAACATTAAAATGAATCCAGCGACAGTACCAATCATACCTAAAGCTAACATGCTTTCTGAAATGAACCAGCCTATACCTAAACCCGACTCGATTGAGTGACCGTTCTTGAGATTTTGTGCAAGTCTACCTAGATACAAACTAGTACCTATATATAATGCAATAATACCAAAACTAATTTTGGTTACATCCTTCTCATATAACTCATGGAAGAAATTAAAGTAATAAGCGACAATCATTGCCGCCAGTGATATACATAAAAATAACCACCACCTTAAAATTTTAGACATAAATGTTTCCTAACCTTTTATCCGTTTACTAGGTCTTCTACAACTTTTACTGCATCACTAACCGTATGTATAGTTTCTGCGTATTCGTCAGGAACTGAAATTTTGTACTTTTCTTCAACTTCAAATACTATCTCTACTGTATCAATACTATCTGCATTTAAATCTTGTTTTAAATTTGTATCTTCTTTCAAATCCTCAACTTTACGTTTCATCTTCCTTGCTATAATTTCGTAGACCTGTTCTTTTATTGTCATTGTTAGTCCTCTTCTATATTGAAAAACTTGAACCACATCCGCATGTGGTCTGAGCCCCTGGATTATCTATCACAAATCTTTCACCATGCATATTAGATACATAGTCAACTTTTGCATCTGATAGATACATTATACTCATACTATCGACAACCAATCTAACACCATTAGTTTCATAGATTGAATCATCGTCTTTAATATCTTTTTCAAAGCCAAAGCCATAGCTAAAACCATGACACCCGCCTCCCTGTACGAATACACGTAAGGCACTTTCGGTGCTTTCATTTTGTTCAACAATTAACTCTTGAACTTTTTCAGCCGCACTCTCTGTAAAAATCATATCTGCACCACCTTTATAGTTCTTTCCTTAGTACTAAAAGGAAAATATTTATATTCTTCTTGAGAAGTATTTACCTCCCAATCGATTGGTCCTCCTGCTAAGTACTCTTTGTCTCTTGTTTCGTTCCATTCTAAACTTTCATTAGGATACCCTATACCTAATGAGTAAGTAAGTTTATTTTCTTCTTTTGGTATTTCTAATACTTCGCCCCATGCATCTTGACTATGTTCTGGCTTTTCTTTGTATCCAAAGTTCTTACCATATCCAGTTACATATCCCATGTTAGTTGCACTAAAACATACAACACCACTTGCGATACCTATAGATGTATATGCGTTGTCCCATCTTGACGTTGCATTTGGATCTCGTACAGTACCAAACTTATCAAAGTTTCTTACTTCTGCTTCATTCATTTTTCTATTGAAACAAAATAGAACATTTGCGCCCATTTGTGGATTTCTTACAACCCAATCTTTATTTGCTTGGGCAGTAAAACCCCATGAATGCTCTTTGCACAAATAATCAATTTTGTCTCTATCAGTAATAACATATAAATCAAAAAAACTTTCGTCTTGTTTTGACGGAGCATGTGTGGCTAGATAAGTCCAATGGTCGATATGTTCTTGTGGAACAGACTTAGAAAGATCCCAATTTCTTTGGCATCTTCTAGCTATATCGATTGAATTCTTTTCTGCCTGTAAATTAATCATACTGAAAAACTCTCACCACACCCACATTTACTTTTTTCATTTGGATTATCTTTTAATTCAAAATGAGAAGCAAAACTTTTAGGGTCTTGAACGTAATCTAATGTTGCTCCATCTATTGTATAAAAATACTTGTGTTCTACTATTACATCAAAGCCATCATATTTGATAGCGAAATCTTCTGTTACATTAAACTTATCATCAAGGACTACTTCATACATCAACCCTGTACAACCAGCAGTTTTCATTTGTACTCTTACATGTTTTTTAGGGTTATCAGTTAACCACTTTTTAATTCTATTTGTTGAACTATCTGTTAAATACAACATGTGTGATGCCCTCCTGAATTTCTACTCTTTTTACTTTCGCTTGTTGATGAACTTCTGAAATTTCATAAAAACGATTTAGTAAACTGCCAGCCATTTTATAGTTTTGATACATATCAATACTCTTTTCTATCTGGTCTTTTATAAACTGTGTCTGTTCTTTTAGATCCTCAACGAATGAATCTATATCCTCAACTGTAATCAATTCACTTAATTGATTTTTAAGTTGCCCTGTAATTAACATATCTTCCGCACTTGCACTATCTCTAAAATCATTTTCTTCTTTATGTAATTCTAGAATATATCTAGCACGTAAAATTGGATCGGCAAGTGTTTCAAAGGCTCTTTTAGCAAAACTTTGTTTATCTCTGCCTTCAAATGAATTGTCTTTACCAAGGATAATCAAAATCTTTTTGTAATGAGTTGTAAGACTACGGACACTTAATCCGTGCTTTTCATCAATACCAAAGAATTTGAAGTAATTCTTTTCATTTAGACCATATACTCTTTTTGTTCCGGACATATTTTTTACCTATACACTTAATATAATATAATAATCATACCAAAAAGTCAAGTTAAAAAACTACATATTTTTCAACTTTTCTGTTAATTCATGCCAAGGTTTAAGTCTAGGGTCTGTTTTTTCTTTTTCGCTGAAAACAAGACCATATCTCCAACCTTCTGCTACCTTTCCACTAACCCATCGATTATGGTTTCTTGCAGTTAAGTCGATTTCAATCTCACCTTCTGGAATATCAAATTGTTCACTGGTCGTGATTTCCATTGTGAAATCTTTATCCGTCCAGTCTTGAAGTAGTTTCAAAATAACTTCTGCCTCACCTTCGGTGACAGACCTATTCATGCGGAAATCATACACATGAAAATCATTGAACAAATGATAAACTACTGCCGTCCCATCTTCTGTAGGTTCAAAAATATTTGCAATAGCTTTTTTAAGAACAGTAATAACACCTTTGATATCGTGTTTGTTCCATTCTTCTTTCATCATTAATCTGATGTGATATTTGAAATTACTTTTTTCCATTTTAATAATCGTTATCGTACTTTGAGTTATCTATCTTCTTCTTTGTTGTTTTCTTTTTAGTTTCACGTGTATCAACTAGTTTTGCCTCTGAACCAGCACTTGTTGTTTTAACTTCGACTTGTTCAAACTTAGACGAACTAGAATTCACATACAGACCAAACCAGGCCGCACCTGCACCTACAATAACAGAAACAAGACCTGCTTGTTCCATTGTTGGGGCTTCAAGTGCCATGAACCACGTTACCACTTTCCAAAGCAAATATATATACATTGAAATAAATGCTCTAGGAAATAATCTCCATCTACTAAAATACTCTGGTGCCCACCACCATATACTATTTCTATTCATTAAATTCTCCTCGCTTGTTCGTGTTCATCATATGTATTTATCATTTGAGGAATGCAAAATGTTAAGTATAGGAGGCTATAGTGTGAACTTTTTATGATAAATTGTTGTATTATGGAGTTTCGTCTACGCCACCCCAATCATCTGGGATATCAATATTGATCCATTCAGAACCATTGTATCCTTCAAATCGAGATGTTTCAGAATTAAAGCGAACCATGCCTGCACTAGCAGAACCAGGTCTTTGTGCAGTTGTACCTACTGGAAATGACATTGCACCTGTATTATCACTATTATCTATTGTTCCAGAAACAGTCAAGCTAGTATCATTTAATAGTTGTAGACTGTCACTTCTCCATCTACCAGTGATAACATTTGAGCCGCCCTTCTTGTGTGCAAATTCTATTATGCCATCTTCTGATCCATCAGCGGCATCTAAAATCTTACCTGTAATTTTTGCAAATACTGTATTTTGGTCTGCATCATTATCTGCCGAAAATTTTACTTGACCAATATAGTTTGCATCTGCACCTGTTATATCTCTTTTTAAATCAATCACAGGTCCTGCACTTGAACCTGAATCTGTACTTGAAAGAGTTATAGCTTTTGCATGTAATTCATTCCAAGTCTTAGAACTTGAACCTAAATCATAAGTTGCATCTGCATCTGGAATAATGTTTGAAACAATTTCTGCCGATAGTGCCACTGTATCTGTATCTGCATTACCGAATGTAAGATTACCAGATATAGTCGCATTACCTGAAACTGTTAGATTATCTGTTATAGCAACGTTTCCAGTAAAGTTAGCAGTATTTGTTGCAGTAGTTACTGACCAAACATCACCAGTGTATCCATCATATGATAAGGCTGAATCTGCAATAGAACCCCAATCACTAGCAAGACCTCCTGCTACTTCGTGTGGTTCCCAATTTGATGTAGTTGAGTTATATCTTAGAAAGTATCCATCTGCCAAACCTGTTAAATCAACGTCTGTCAAATCGCCCATATTATCAGCGATTGGATCCCATGTATTTGAAGATGTTCTGAATTTAAGAGTTTTGTCGTTGGTGTCTAACCAGATATCGTTTGTTTGAACTGCGTATCCTAAAGCTGAGTGAGGGTCATTGCCACCCTGATAAAGGGTAACTCCGGTCTTTCCAATTTTAAAGTATGGTACACTTGTACCTTTTGCGTTTAATACTACAGCCATGTCTACCTCAACGTTCTTTTTAAGTCAGGGACAAGCCCTGTCGCTAAGTTATATTGTTACTTATCTATTTATCTAAAATGTAAAAAAACTGGAAAGGTAAAAAAAGAGAGCCGATTTCTCGGCTCTCTCACGATTAATACTATTAATCTAATTATATTTGCTTGTACTCAGCAGTTACAATTACAACACCAGTTGTTGGAGATGCAGAAGCACCACCAGACTGTATAGATGCAGTTAATGTAGCACCGCCTGCCGTTGCAGTTTCATAACCTAAATCAACAACGTATACGCCGCCTTCTGATAAGTCAGCCTCGTCCGCAGTCATTAAGTTATTTGTACCGTCTGAAACGATAATTTCATCAGCACCAACGAATGCAGTAGTAACTTTTGCAGTAATTCTTGACACATAGTAAGATTTACCAGATACGTTTGCTACTGTACCGATTGTGAATGATGAAGAACCGTTAGCAGAGAATGATACTCTACGTAAACCAAAGTCAACGGAACCAGCCGCCGCGCCATCAACATAGTCTTTAGTTGCGAAAGCATTGTTTCCGCCACCTGACATGTCGTATCCGCTTGGAGCCAATACAAGACCGTCACCTTTTGGTTCTAGTACGATATTAACGTCAGTTGATGTTCCTAGACCTGATAGGTTTACTGAACCAGTACCGTTAGTGGCTTCAAAGTAGTCACCAGCACCCGCAGTTTCTTTGAACAACATAATTTCTGTGTCGTCCGCACCACGAATTTCAGTGTGACCATCAGTTGCGCCGCCGTTACCACCTTTGATAACAACGTGACCTGATACACCACTTGCACTACCGTTACCGCCTTTAAGTACTAAGTCGCCTGCATCACCGGCAGATGAATCACCACCTGCTAGAGTTAAGTCAGTATCAGCCTCACCCTGTAATAGAGCATCGCCTGATTGACCTACGATGAATACATCACCACCGTTCTGACCTTGTAGATACATATCAACTGCACCTGTACCAGCCGCATTTTTGGCAGTTAAGTATAACTTATCAGCCGCATTTGTGATATCTAAGAATTCAGCCGTACCAGAAGTTGCGTTAGCAGTTTGAATTGCTACGCCACCTGATGAGTTACGTACATGTTGAATGAATTCCATACCAAATGCAGAACCGTCAGAGAACATTACTTTTCTGTCGGAATCTGATGCAGTTAAACCAGTACCACCGTTAGCGATTGGTAGAGCACCTGAAACGTCAGCCGTTAAATCAACTTGAGCATAACCTAATACACCACTAGCATTAACTTTTAGTACTGTAGAAGAACCACCTACTGCTAATTCAGAAACACCAGCTGAACCAGACATTACCATGATTGAGTCTGCCGCAAAAGCTGATGTATCAGTATGCGTACCACCCATTGATAATGGAAGTTCGTTAGTTAGTGTAATTTCATTAACTGTTAAGTCGTTGATTGTTAAGTCAGCCGCCGCAGTTCCTACTTTCAATTCGAAAGCATCGGAAGTTTCGTTCCAGTTAAGAGCCGCACTATCTGATGTACCACGATTGATTTCGATACCACCGTTAGCCGTCGGAGCACCAGTTTCATTTGAGTTTAGAACAATAATGTTGTCTTCAATGTTTACTGTTTCTGATAGAGTTGTTGTAACTGAACCTGAAACTGTTAAATCACCTGAAACAACTGCATTACCTGTTACATTTAATGAAGCTAGAGTTGTTGCACCAGCCGCCAATGTATTTGTACCAGCATCGATGTTTACACCGAATGTTGCATCTGTATCGTCAACTGTTAGTTTAGTTGCCGTAGCAGTGTCAGTAATACCTGTTGATTTAAAGTTGCTTATTGTACCACCGTCGATTGCGTCACCAGATAGTTGGTCGTTAGCAAGTGTTAGAGTACCGTTTGAGATATCTAATGTTTTGCCTGCGCCTACTGTGATGTCGTAACCTGACATAGCGGAACCTGCCGCACCTTGTAAGTCTGAACCAGATATTGTACCACTATGAATGGCGTCACCTGAGATTTGGTCGTTGTCTAATGTTAGAGTTTGACCACTCATGTCAACGTCTGTAGATGCGATAGAACCACCAGTAATACTTGCATTTGCAGTTGAGAAGTTAGTACCAGAAAGTGTTGTTACTGTTACTGAACCACCTGTTACAGAAGCATTGTTTGTAGTCATTGTTGAGAACGTACCAGCGGCTGAAGTATTAGCCCCGATTGTTGTTCCATCAATAGCACCACCATCAATGTCTACAGTAGATGAAGTTAGACTTGCGCCTGAAATTGCACCACCTGTAATCTGTGCGTTTGCAGAGTTTAATGTAGAAGCGGTTACTGCCGCCGGTGTTGTTCCACCGATTGTAGTACCGTCTATTGCACCACCTGTTACTGCCACACTAGCTGATGTCATGCTTGAGAAAGTACCAGCCGCTGATGTGTTAGCACCAATTGCCGTACCGTCTATTGCGCCACCATTAATGTCCGCAGAGTCAGTTGTCATAGTTGTGAACGTACCAGCCGCAGAAGTTGATCCACCGATTGTAGCATTGTCGATTGTACCTGCATCAATATCGGCTGTAGTAGCCACTAGAGATGAGATTGTGATAGAACCGATTGTACCACCTTCGATAGCGTCACCTGAGATTTGGTCATTCGCTAGAGTTAATGTACCAGCAGAAAGATCCGCCGTATCTGTAGCACCAAGTGTTACACCACCTGTAAGAACGCCGTCTTTTAAAAGAGCGCCATCGATAGTTACACCTGCCGCAGTTGAGTTTTCATCGATTGTGTCAGTCATAACTTTAGTTGTAAATGTTGCATTACCACCAGTTACGTCATTTGCAAATGTAATACCTGCTGAACCAGTTTTCTCGCTGATTGTATCAACTGAGATTCCGTCCATTGCTTGACTACCAACAGTCAAATCAGCTAATGCAGTTCCTACTTTAAATTCGAAAGCATCAGTTGTTTCATTCCATTGAATTGTAGCATTGTCGGCTGTACCTCTGTCAATCTCAATACCAGCAGTACCGGCTGTTACGCCAGCGGCTGTTTCACCGTTGTTTAGAACGATTGAGTTGTCAGCGATTTCAGTGTTTGTTGTGTTTACAGAAGTTAATGTACCATTAACTGTTAAGTTACCAGTTACGATTGCGTTCCCAGCCATTGTAATGTCTGAGTCTGTAATTGTTAACTGTGTTGATGTTGCGTTATCATCGATACCTGTTGATGCGAAATCTGAAATAGTTCCACCATCAATAGAGTCGCCTGAGATAGCATCGTTATCAAAAGTCAAAGTTTGACCAGTCATATTGATTGCCGTACCTGCGATTGTACCACCAGTGATTGCCGCACTTGATGTAGTCATTGTTGAGAATGTACCTGCACCAGATGTACCTGCACCGATTGTTGTACCATCGATTGCACCACCGTTAATATCGGCAGTTGCGATAACACTTGTTGTAAATGTACCTACGTTAGCAGTTACATTACCATCTTGCATAGTTACGCCGTCGATTGCGACACCGTTACCATTTGTTTTTTCGCTGATAGTATCTGTAGATACGGCATCACCTGTTAGTGTACCTGTACCAACTGATAGATTCGGAGCAATTACGTCTGAACCGAATGTTACATCTCCACCACCAGTGTTAGCTTCAATAGAGTCCGCTTTCATCGTACCTGTTGATGCTAATGTTACGAAAGTACCGTTAGCTGGAGTTGTTCCACCTATTACTGTACCGTCTATTGTACCACCTGTGATAGCGGCACCGCCTGATGCTAGTGTTGAGAATGTACCAGCGGCTGATGTAGTAGCACCAATAGCCACGTTATCGATTGCGGAACCTGCCGCACCGTCAACGTCTAGTGTACCATCAACGTCTAGACTTCTAGTTGCACCAACTGTAATGTCATACTGAGAGATAGTCTTACCAGCACCACCTTGAAGGTCTGCACTGTCGATTGTACCACCAGAAATAACGTCACCTGATAATTGGTCATTTGCTAGAGTAAGTGTTCCACCTGACAAGTCAACTGAGCCACCAGTAATTGCTACTGAGTTAGCATCTTGAACTGCCATAGAACCTAAGCCTAGGTTAGAACGTGCAGTTGTTTTACCGCCCGCCTGTGATGCATCTACTCCTAGACCACCATTTGCTAGTCCTAGAGCACCTGCAACTGAGTTTGCAGAAGTAAGGTCTACTGTACCGTATGCTACGCCACCTGAACCATCTGATTGAAGTACTTGACCTGTAGTGTTCGTACCTTTGATAGTTAGTTCATCTGAACCATTTACTTCGATAAATGAGTTATCTACATTTACTAGAAGTGTGTTTCCAGATTTTGATAATGCCGCACCAGCCGTGATTTGACCTGTACCTGTGAATTTAGTAAACGCAATGCTAGTTGCACCAACTGTAATTGGTCCATCTGATGTCATTACGAAACCTTGGTCTGAGTTTACAGTACCTTCTTCAACAAAGAAGAATGCACCAACAAACTCGCCAGCCGCGTCCATGTCCGTTGCTCTTGTAAGACCAGAGGCATCATATGTATAGATACCGTTCTGAGTGTCAGTAGACTGGTCTTTTAGAAGGATACGGTCGCCTGCTGAAAGTGTTACGCCATCGATTGCCGCTGGAGGTGTTGAAGTGTTAACGTCAGTAGTAGATGCTACTCTTACTGAATCTTTAACATCAAGACCTGAAGCAACTGAATCAACGTAACCTTTCGTTGTTACGTGGGTATCCAATGTTGGAGTTGCCGCACTCATGTTGCCAAGTGTTGTACCGTCTGTAGTGATTTTGAACAGGGAGTTACCTGAATCATATACTACACGACCGCCAGCCTTGCCAAATTGTACGTCAGCACCAATACCACGGATACCAAAGTTTTTAATGTCAGCCATTTTAGTTTCTCCTTAAGAATTAATAGCTATTAAGGTTAAGACATAGAATATTGAATATACAATATGCCCATCTATATTATCTCAATTTTAATGATTGGATGACCGGAAGAAACATCAGTCAATAGAGTAAAAGATTAAGAACGTCAGGTGTGAAACCCGGTAAACTTTTACATACGAATATTTATCGGTTGATATGTTGTGATTTTATACGTAGTTTATACGTATGTTACAGTAACTTTTACTTGACCACCAGTTGCATTCAAGTGTGACAACGAACATTTGATTTCTAATTCAGTTGCACCTGTATAATGAAAGTCTGGAGTTGTTGTATATGAACCAGCTGATTCAACATCGTTTTGGTCTTCTGTCATAAATCTGTTAGGATCAGCCGTTGTACCTATCTCTAATGCAGGGACACCACCTGAGTATCCACTTAGAGGAGTTAAGACCTCAACTAAAACACTAACTATTCTAGAGTTATCAGATATACGGCCCATTGTTACTGTTTCTGTAGTTCCGAATGCCGCACTTGGTAAGTTATATGTATGTGAAATTGAATTAGCATCTACTGATGCACTATCTTGTGTAGCCATAACATTCCATTGATTTCCATCCCATACATGCATACCCCATTCGCCTTCACCTGTATCTAAAATGTATGCACTGTCACCTGGTAATCTAGATGCTAGAGCATTACGAGCCGCTATGTTTTGAACAACTACTGTACCTGCTTTACGTACACCTTGTTCTACACCTAGTCCTATAGCATAAGAACCAGTATGACCAGATATTAATCCATAGTCGTTTGTAGCAGAACCTTGAACATCTTGAATTATAATTTCACCACCATCACTTCTCTCTAATTGTAAAACAAAAACGTTTGTACTACCTGAATATGTTGTGTTAAGTGATGCACATGAATTCATACCTGCAAAGTTATTACCATTTGCATCTGATTGAGTATTAACAATAGTAATAGAACCACCAGTTAATTCTCTGATTACAAGATTGCCTGAACTTACGTCTGCTTCAATATTAGAAATGTTAGCCGCATTTATATCAGCCGCCATATCGTCTGCAATAGCAACAGGCATACCATAAGCCGCCTGACCTGCGGCGTTTGTGCTAAAGTTTACTGCCGAACCATTAATTGTTGCAGAGAAAGGTGTAAAGCCACCGATAAGACCGTAAGCTGAACCATATGTAGCAATATCAGATTGAATTTCATTTGGAGCAGGACTTGCCACAGCCGTTACTCCATGGTCGGCTGTTTTTGCATTAATATCTGTAACTGCATCTACGACACTTACAACACCTAATGAACTTGTAGTAAATATTACATCTTCGCCATTAATATTGAGTGTATCACCTGCGGTTGATTGTCCATTAATAACTGAACCTCTTGCAACACTTGGAATAGCATCTACTAATTTTAAAAATATAGCAACGCCTGTATCAGTTATTGTTAAATCTCCTGAACCATCTACTGCTGGATAAACAAAATCACCCACAGTACCTGGTAGTCCTGGTACAAAATCAATAACTCCATTTGCTGGTCTTAATAGAAAATTGTTTGGTCCTGGACCTGGATGTGTCACAGTACCTACTAGTTTACTGATATTATCTGCACTTGCTACTTCGAATACACCAGTACTTTCATTCATACAAATAACGTCACCTTCTTCAAAACCGTGTGAAGTTTTTGCTAATAAAAAGTTGTCTGCTGGATTTAAATATTTGAATCTTGAGTTAACGTTTGCATAGAAGTCACTTGATACAACACCAGTTGGTAGTGGATCAATCATAGGATCACCATTTTCATTAATTTGAAATATAACTGCTGGACCTGGAACGTTAAACATACCAGCACCTGATGAACTTCTAAATGTATTATATCTTAATCTATCCTCTACCTGACATGTAACAGTAAAAGCCGTTTTTGCAGAAATACTTACAATCTGTAATGCTTTACCATCTGTAGCACCTGCGATAAAATCACCTACTACTACATCATAACCATTAAACTGTCTATTTGACCTAGTTAAATGAGAACCATGTTGAACTGTAGTAACAGTCATACTAATTTCCCATCTATATGATTTCGGGTTTGAACCTCCGCTCCACCATGGGTCCCCTTGACCGTCATCATACTCCCACTGTTTTACTGCGGTAGATGATGTTACTGTACAAGGAAGAACTTTAGCTGGGACATTAAGGTCAATAGCACTAGTTTTAAAATTGATTTTTGCCATTACTGCCTAATTCCTGTTTTAAATCATCGTAAATACGACCCAAGCATGGGTATCTGTACCAAATGAACGTGATGCGCCTGTATCAGCCTCTCTTAAAGTTAATGTTAACTCTGATGATCCTAAAGAACCGAATGCAGTTGGTGAACCTGGAGTTCCGCCTGCCGCAACTTTACGAGTTCCGATATCTTTGTTTAATGGCATAATAGCATATTCGTTTGTACTTCTAACGTAACCATATATTAAAACACCTGCCGGAGGATAACTGTAACCTGAGAAAGTAATTTCAACATCACCACCTGTAGCAGATAGAATTGTTGCAGTTACTCCACTTGAAGTATTAGAAATACTTTGAAGTTGTCCAGCAGTAGAATAATTTAATTTAAATCTTTCTGTAGTAGTTCCACTACCACCTCCACCACCGCCTGATGGCGCCGCTGGTTTATATGCACTTGAACTAGTATCCCATGTTAAAACATCTCCGTTGTTCGGACTGTCTGTAGATACGTCTTGTAATTCTGTAATTGATTCACTTGTTAAGTCAGCCGCACTTGGTGCCGTTGCTATAAATCTTGTACCATCCCATGCTAAGAAGTTTCCACTTGCTATACCTGAAATGTTAACATCATTTAATTCTCCGATAGAATTAGATGAAAGATTTGCAGTTCCACCGTCAGTTGCTGGCGCCCACTCTGAACCGTTCCATTTTAGAACTTCATTTGGACTTGGTGCAGTACTTGAAACATTTTGTAAATCACTTAAGTTTGCACTTAAAGAGAATGTATTAGTGTTTAGTTGTATACCTGTACCTGCTGAATAAGTTGTACCACCTAATAAGTTAGTTGTATCTGTTAAGTCATCAATATCTGTTGGAAGAGTTGGTTTGTTTTTAATATTTGCCCAATCTTGAACGTCTGCACTATTAAACATCAATGCAGTACCAGATGTTGTTAACTGATTTGAACCAATATATAATGAGTTATCACTTAAGAATAAGTGTCTAATCTTTTTAGATGCACTACCAATATCATATGTTTCAGTTGTATCTGGTAAGATATGAAAATCAAAAGCACCCATATATGTTTCAACATCTGAGTCACCATATGATCCACCGCCTCCACCTGATACAGTAGAGAAACTAAAGTTTCCAGAACCGTCAGTTGTAAGAACTTGACCAGTAGTACCTGAAGGCAT
>TARA_B100001057_G_scaffold376227_1_pt1 | contig 15122 bp, 18 predicted proteins | sample TARA_B100001057 | Tara Oceans TARA_B100001057 (sample SAMEA2621839) | marine metagenome | biome: marine biome (ENVO:00000447); feature: surface water layer (ENVO:00002042); material: "saline water (ENVO:00002010), including plankton (ENVO:xxxxxxxx)" | depth 5 m
GGTCACGTTCAAACGGAATGGGCGGTCACGATGGGCCGGAATATGCACCCGTCCAATAATCAGTCGAGTGAGGTGTTTTCACACCGCAACGGGGACATTTTTCAGCTTTATTAGAAACCTCTTCACCACACTCTCTACATTTAACAATCGCCATCGATAAAAATCTCCTTCCTATGATTTATTGGAAATAACGCTCCGCACAGGGGCAGACAAATAAGCGCAGCGTTTTGGCTGTCCCAGCGACCAACGGGAGCGATTGCTGCGTTTTTTATGAACCATCATTGGGCAATGAATACCAAATCTTCCTACCGGGCCAACCGTCACAAAAGAGATGTGGTGTATAACATTATAAAACGGATTTATTTATCGGCGCTGTATCGCGTTATATTTTTATGATTATGTTTCATGGCTCAGCAATTCGTGCTTTCAGCACTTGAATAGCCTTGGAATAGCGTTTATTTAGTGACCGAGCTTGCTCTTCGGATAGGGCGCTGAGGCGGCTGGGGTCATTATTATCGAGCAGGTCACAGAGTTTGACCTGGATTGCAGCCAAAGGCCCTTTGGCTGCGAGTTGATCTATGCGCTGTGCGTAAGTCAGCCCGTCATCCTTGTTTTTGGTGACGGCTGCAACGGTCTGGATGGTTTGTTCTGAATAGCCCCGTTCGCGTAAGTCTTCTGCGGTAATACCACAATCTTCCATTACGTCATGCAGAAGTGCTGCATGACGAGCATCTTCGTCAACACTTGGAAACAGTTCCAGTAGACGCATTTGAACCCTTAATGGGTGTTGGGCATAGGGGTGGCCGGCTTTGTCGGTTTGTTTGGCGTGCAGGGCAATAATCCATGACTTGGTGTCATGTATGCGGCGCTCGCAATTCCACAAATCCCACTGCTCAGGCGTGACATTGTCATCGTCAAAAAGATGGTACACGTCGATATCAAGGAGCTGCTGGGCTATGGCCTCCTGCAGCTTGGGATTCACCTTAGGGAGTTCTTTCCCTTCGGTGTGGATTATGCATTTGGCTATCAGCAATAGGTCGTCTCGGTACATGTCTTCGATAGGTGGATTACCCCAGACAGTATTCATAGCCTCACATAAAGACTCAATCTTGCCGTGTCGCTGCTCTTCGGGGAAAGGTAGGGAATAGCGCAATTCTGTGTGGTTAAAGTGACTGGCACAGTAGCCCACGATGGCCTTCATAGCTTCCCATTCATCTGGGGAAGCATTCAGGCTCGCGAAGGCATATTCTGTGCGTTCGATCTTGATCATCTCTCGTCAGTCCGGGTCGACGTCACTCTTTAATGATAAGGCTCTCTGCTCTCTTAAGTTTACCTAGTGCAGCATCAAAGACTTGTTCTCCGCTTTCGGTATGCTGCTGGTAAACAGCAATGAGTTGATCGACTTTATTGATGGTGGCATAGGTCAATTGGCTGTTCTGTTGTTTGGCTTGTTTTGCGGCTTCCTCCGCTTTTTGGAACTCATTTCGAGCTGTATCGAAGTCATTCAGCGCATCACGTCTTAGCTGTTTAATCTTTTCAAAATGTCTTTTCAGCGACTTGAACCCCTTCAACTCAAACAGTGATTCGTTGATTTTTATGAGACTAGCGGCAATCTCAGCCTTCGTTTGTGCAGATTGAATACCATTCGACAATAGCCAGTCGTTATCCAACTTGACCATTTGCGTCACTGCACCTTGGACTGAGGCATTTTGCTTCGCGACCAACCAACGCTCGTAAGTCTTATCACGTAGGAGTTTGACGCCGCCATTGTCGAATACTTGGAAGTTCAGCTTATCAGGATTGATCCGCTCATCGGCGATACGCCCGATCTTCGGTCTGAACTTGAACACCAGAAGCTGTTTGGCACCCTCTAGAACTTGAGGATAATTGGGAAATTGAGGGCAGATTTGACGGATTTCGGGAATGATTTTTTCTTGCAAATAAGCGGCGGGGTGTGAGTTGAGAATCTCCTTTTTGACCGCCTCGTTATCATATTCCGCAATGACGCTGACGTAGGAATGCTGACACCATTTGGGTCCAGGCTGACTAAACCATGAAATAAACTTTAGGCCTTCGCTCTGATGCAACACGTATTCATTGATCTCGCTGCGAATAAGCTGTTTTTCAACTTCGGCGGCGCTCCGCGGGTCAAGGGCTGCCAATTGCTTGGAATTAAGGTGATATTGCGCATCAAGGGAGCGGTGACCGGTTACTTCAGCTCCTGCTTTACTGACTTTTACCGTGATGCTATCCCAAGGTGGGGGCTTGTTGCTTTTGAGGGCGGAGACAAGTCCACTCGGGGCCATATTGCTCGGCTTGCGGTACATGGCCAGAGTGATGTAATCGATCTCCACTTCGGCACCACAAACACGCTGAATTGACGGGAGAATGTCATCATACACCCACTGGTGCAGAGGCTTGCCAAGCGCTGCCATTCGTTGTTCGTGAGGAGCGGAATAAAAAACACTGACCGGGATGGCGCCACCGGGAAGGTTGTGATCTTCACACCAACGCTGGTTTGATGACCATGGAAACGAGAGGACCCAAAGCCCGTCTTGCTGATAAATCACTTTGTCGTCGTTTTGAGCGATTGCTGGCAGAGCAATCAGGAAACCCAGACCGACAGTTATCGCTTTTAAAATCATATTAACCCCTGGTAGCGTAAATTAAGCATAACGCTCGGCTCACGCGCCGGTTTGGAGCCGCGAAAATAAATCTGTCCCGGTTTTCGCGGTTTCCCATGGTTAATCAAGCACCTCAACCTTCCCCGCTTTGCATTCAAATCGATTGCCTGATATTGCCTTAACTTGTATTTTGCTCAAATGAACCTTCATTCCTTTCTGTAACGTTTTTCCATTTTTCATAAGTGACTTGATCGTTGGTTGCTCAATACGCACTGTACTTGCACATTTTTCTTTCCATTCCGGATGTGATGGTGCGTCAATGATATGTCTACTCCTGCCAGCATTATGTCGATATATACCTACAACATCACTACCTAACAACCACGAACCTGAAGGAAGATAATCTGGATCGGATTTCGATTGATAGGGTGTATGCGTAAATTGTTTTTTGTGTTCAGCATCACACCGCTCTCCATGCTTAACCGTTTGACCTGCCTCTTGTTGCTTAGCGGCCACAAGACAAGAGCGCCAACAGAGTTTGTATCCATGCTCGGAACATTGGCCTGCCTTGTCCCGATAAGAAAGTGAGTCTGCAAACACTGTATTACCACAAACAAGTAATACCACCAAAACGTAAATCGGAAATAACATGACATTCATAAACAACCCCTTTGCCTGATTGTTATGTTTTCTTTCGTGATCTGTAAAACATCTGTCAGAATTTGCATGCCTAACAGTGACTAGGTAGCGCGCTTCGTTATTGCAATCAATGGCTTCCATCACCTTCTGAACTTCAACAGTCGACAACCGCTGCTCGATTTGGGCTTTGATCAAGCGGACATACCCACCACCGTGGGTCACGTTCTCCGGCATAGGCGTTTTGAATGTAGCATCCCCCACAAAGATCTCGTGCCGCGAAACAATGATGTGGTCGATCTGAGTAGTGCCGGCTTCGGTGGGCAGGGCAACGTTCTTGATCAGGTGGCAACGAGTTTTGCGTAGACAGAGTTTGGCGGAGAAATTAACCACTGCTTCCCCGGCTTTGCCTTTGAAGCAGGGGAATTTGATAGCCGCCGCAAGAATGAAGAGCGGTATCAGGTACCAGATATAATCGAAGAGGGGCGGTAATGCCGGGGCGTAGTCCATCTGTCATCCTTAACAGCGGCGTTTATCCGTTTCTTATTACTACACACTAGTCCAACCCTTGGGAAACTTCCCACTCGGGAGACGAAAAATTTAGTAAACCACATAAAACAAACCTGTCCCGGTTCTCTGCAAATAGGCCGTTTCCGATTCTGAGCGGTCACGACCGGCCCGTCAAAAGCCATAACAGCAAGCTAGCACCCCCGAGAAGAAGCACTGAAAAATGGACCGCCAGGTTCTTGCGAACAGTTGGGACGGGCTTGGCGGTGAAACCAAAATAATCCTCACCAAACAGCCCAACACCGCAGCGTTCACAGTAGTTTTTCGAGTAAGAGACCCGAAGCTCAGACGGCTCAAACCTTATTCGGCAACTGTAACAACTGGGCTTAATCACTTCGGGCTCCGATTTGTTTGAAAAACCGGGACAGGAAATCCAGCTGATCTTCGATGGACTGCTCCAGAGCTTCGCCCCGATAGACATCAAAATGACCCACCGGATAGTGCTTAACTTCCGCGTTCGGCATTCTCTCGGCCGCTTTGACCGCAGCACTCGCCGGGGCGACCGTATCGTGGTCGCAAATCAACACCAGTGCCGGGCAGGCGACTTTGCTCGCCAACCGGATGGGCCGGAACAGAGGAATGGCAAAACTCACGCCTGCTGCGACGTAATTCGATGCGTTATCGGCCAGCAAGGGAACATACCCCTCCTGGCAGTCCTCAGCCGTCATCATGCCCAACTCGCCGGGGCGGCCGGCGGACGCAATATACCGGGGAGACATCCCCAGCCCACGACGAAGCCAGTCGACCGTTCCGTGCCAGGTCAGGCGCATCGCCTGCATGAGGCCGGCATAACCGACAACCCCCAATAAAGACGCCAGACCATCCATCATCGGGCATTGGGAGATGGTGCATTGCACGTTTCCATCCTTTGCCGCGGCCGCAATCACCAGCCCGCCGGAAAACGACGTTCCCCACAGGCAAATACGGTTGTCATCGACACGATCCAGCTGCCGCGCAAAATCCAGTGCCGCCAGCCAATCTGCAACTTCCTTCCAAGGGCTCAGCGTCTGCCGTGGCTGACCGTCACTGTCACCGAAATGGCGGTAGTCAAAGGCAAAGACCGCATAACCCGCATTGCAGAAGGCTTCTTTAAACGGTTCCAGACCACTGGCATGAGTCAGCCCAAAACCATGGGCCATGACGACACACGGTAAACCTTTACTGCCGGCATCCGGCGTGTAAAGAACACCGCGACAGGTTGTACCATCGCTCTGAAATTCCAGGGGCGTTTCGATCATTATTTGGCTCGCATGCTTGAAGGTCGAGAGTTTCAGGATAGCTCATTGCTTCAGGACCAAACCGGCAGTTCAATAATCCCACCAACCACACCGTCTTCACTCACCTGCAACCGCCCTACCGTGATCGGCAGCGTACAACGCCGGGGCCGAGCAGATAAGCGCTGCTATAGTGAAACGAGCCCGCCTCACTCCCAAAGTGGCGGGATCCAGCGCAAACGTACAACCCATGGCAGGAGTTTCCCATGCCCACTTACACCGTCACGGTCGCGAATCTGTCTCTGTCGCCGCAGCAGAAATCACAGATCGCCGAGGCCATCACAGCGGCCCACAGCGCCCAAACCGGCGCTCCCCGGTTCTTCGCCCAGGTTCTGTTTTCTGCGACCAGTGAGGGCGACCACTTTGTGGGTGGCAGAGTGAACACCGCGCCTCAGGTGTATGTGCACGGCCTGGTGCGGGAGGGCAGAAGCATCGAGATCAAACAGGCCCTGATGAGCCAGATGCTTGAAGAAATCGCCCAAATCGTGGACATCTCAGCTGAGGATGTCTGGATCTATCTCCAGGACATTCCGGCCACCCAGATGATCGAGTTTGGGCGGTTTTTGCCGGCGCCGGGCGATGAAGCGGAGTGGGAACGAGAAATGACGCCAGAAAGACGGGCCAGATTGCCCAAATAACGGCAATCATAGATCTGGCCCGGATTTCAGAGCTTATCTAGATCACAGGGTATAGCGGTACCCCACCGTTACAGCATCAAAGCTATCATTTTGGTCCACATTCAACTCAATACTGTGATGTTCCCTAAACCAGAGTGCCGCACCTATTGAAGTCGTGCTGTCAGAGTTCTCCTCATCAGAATCTGAGAAACCACCGCTGACCTCCAAGGTGCCCGGCACAACCCAAATACGGGTAAACAGGCCGTACGATAGTGCGCTGTCGTCTTCGGTGGCACAGATGTTATCCGCGCAAGCTTCGACCTCGTTGCCCACATAGCCAACGCGGGGAATAAGGTCTACACGATCCCCAATGGGAATAGGTACAAACAGGTTTAAGCTAATTGAGGAGTTGGTGATTTCGGTGCGATTGCCTTCGTTGGTAAAAATACCCGCTGACGCCCCGATTGCCAGGTTATCAGCCAACTGAACCGCACCATTGATACCGGCAGCACCGAAGTCCTCGTAAACCTCATTCAGAAAAACGATTTCCTCATCCGGCGTTACCCGCCCCAGGTACCCGCCGACGGTGCTGTATGAAAAATTGCTTTTGCCGATACCGGATTGAGTTTCTTCCGCAAACAGCGGAGTGGTTGTCATAGCCAGAACAGCCGTAAGGGCTACTGCGTTCCTTTTTCGCATTTTGTTTCCTCTTATTGTGGCGTGACTTTACTGTCACTGGATTTATGCTGTGCCTTCAACTCCCGATAAACTTCACAAGCCTTATCCCGCTCTCGCGCTAACCTGGGATCGCTATTACCCATGGCCGAAACCGTCGCCGCATTGCAGGCCTGCCGGGCATCTTCCAAGCTGGAGAGCATTCGGGCGGAGCCGATACTGGCAACTGTGGGCTTGAACGACACAGCAGCATTGCAGTACATATTCTGGATTTTCACCTGCCGCCAGTCGCCTGCCGACGACTGCTTCAATTCCGAACACAACGCATTGAAAAGCCGAGAAGCCTTAACGGTACACTCGGAAAACTGGCTAATGTTTTGTTGGTAGTTTGCACAGACACTTTCCGGACGCACTCGCCAAAGTTGATGCTGGTATGAGACAGGAACACCCTCGTATTCGACAACGACGGGACTAACCTCAAGATTTCTGGTTTCATCGAAATGATTCGATACCGTCGACTGCACAGTATTCAGGTAAGCGGAAAACACCAAACTCACTGGGTCCAAGGTTTTGTACTCCGATACAGATCCAGACTGGGGATAATAAATTCAGGCCACGCATTCCGCACCTGAACAGTAAATTTAAAGAAATTTTGAACCATTACGTAGAGCGAAACGGCGTCTCATCAGATGCGACCGGCTTACTCGGTTCGTTAAGGCTTTCCTGGTAACTGGTAAGTCACCTTCGAGCCGTTAGTTACGACGATCTTTTGCCGGATCAATTCGTCCATAATTTTTCCCAACTCATCCTCTTCAAGCTTCTTCATGAACAATGAATTAATCGAGTTGGAGAGTGTTTTCACAGCTCTTGGCTTGGCAGCGCCACGAACCTTGAGAAATTCAACAATTGCGTCGATTCGCTCTGCCATTGACTTAGAGTTTGAGATTTTGAGGAGGGGAATTTCGGAAATATCCTTTTCTCTCTGGGCATAAATGCGCTTGGTCTTAAGATGCTTAATCAGCGGATCGAAACCAGTATCTTTTGAAATTACATGAAAGTAGCAGTCTGGGTCCCTGGCCGCGATGTTTCCCATGTAGAACGCAATATGAAAATCCAACGCATTCGGGCCATTTCCCTCAATTTTCACATACTCTGCGTCAGCGCCAAGAGACTGCATGGCGCAAGCCAAATCGAATGAGATCTTTACCTGTTTCGAGCCAACGAAAACGATAACTTTAAAACCGTGCCCCTTGAGCAGCTCGAGATTTTTTGGCTGAACGTTTTCGAAATCGATCAGTACGTAATTGGTTTTCACGAATACTTCCTCGCTTCCTTGCAATTCGCCTTAACGCTGAGCTTTGCGGCGATTTTGGAGCCGCGCAGCGGCGGAAAAATTGTCCGGCAACAGCGCTTCGTTGGGCGACCGTCACCGTGCTTGAAAGTATGACAATACCTGTTGATCAACGCCCCCAGCACTGCGTATTAAACCGACGACTCGCTCATTTTTGCGCTTGAAATATTGAACCACTGAACCCTGTGAGTCAGAAATGCCCTCCAACTCCTGAAGGTAACTACTCAACTCCGAAATTGCCGTAGTAAGCTGCGTGTAAAGGGCCTCTACGACTGTGCCAGGTGTTCGAGCAACGTTTAAAAACTTCGCAAACGCACCTGTTGGCAGCTGTTCGTTTGATTGGCGATAGACCTCATGAGCGATGTGATCAATGGTGATTTCTGGTTGTGTCCCAGGCTCGGACACCAAGGTCTGTCGAAGCTGACCAATTTCCTGGTCGATGAGCTGAATTATCCTAATCAGATCCTCCTGTTTTGCAGAGAGCTTGAGATGGTCAATTTGCTGCTGAGCTGCGTCCGCGGAGCGTCGAAATTCCCCACGCGCTTGTTTGAGCTCAATTCTTTGTATATTGATCGTGTAAAGCAAGGCGAGAAAAGCCAGAAATGCATAAAGAGGATTTAGCAATCCTCCGAAAAAATCACCGAACTGTGCCCATTTTTCATGCGAGTAAACTGGGCTGCTCCCATACATGAGTACGTAGCCGACAATAGGGACCAGAAGAATCATAGCAGCAACTATGGCTACCATGATTAAGACCCTGTTTTCCTTCATTCGAAACCTACCTTTTGTTTTACGGCCAACGCGAAAATTCACCGGCGGCCTTTGCGCAGCGAAGCGGAGAAAACGCCGTCCGGTGGAGGCGCTTCATGGCTGTAACGTACTGGAATGACTTGTTAATAGAGGCCTAACAGAAGTCCAGACACGAACGCATACACGAGTATAGCCACCGCTCCCAAGGCAAAACCAACAGCTGTAAAGAAAAAATACGGCCATATCTTCATAAAGCGCTGTGTCCGTTGTAGCTCGTCTTTCCCATAGTTTTTGGGGAACTCGTGAAGCCGTTCAGCTTCTTCGAGCTCAGCAAATTGATTGTTAACCTGGGATGCCCTTACCCATGAGGCAAAAATTTCGAACGAAATGAATGCAAGCAGCGATGTGAGTGAAAATAATCCAACAAGCAATACTTGCCAGCCGATCAGTTCGTCTCTTGAAAAATTCCAGATAGTAAACAAGCCAGCGTAACCACCCAGAATGATAATGTTTGCGTACTGCTTAGCGTGCTCGTATGTTCCAGAGACCACCGACTTCTGCTCTTGGATGAATTCATGGAAATCATCTTGACCAGTGTTTTCTTTCTTTGCGTCCTCAATTTCTAAACTGCTATACGTACTGGTAATTGAATCAAGCGACGCATCTACATGGTCGAGATACATGAACTCGTCTCCCTTCGACCGAGCTTCTCGAACTTCCGCTCGCAAATCGTCGACGGGATATCTCCAATCCCACATACAGTCTCCTATTAACGCCTCACATGACCGGCAGCAGAAAGCAGAGCGAGGAACGAGCGACGCTTATTGCTGTCCAAGTGCATGTGATTGTTAGAAATTATGAACCAAATGCTTTAGTGATATTGGCAAAAAGAGGCTTGAAGCCTTTTAGATCCGACGAAGAAATATCCTTGGACTTCTTAAACTCTTCTAAAAGCTTAGCTTTAAGTTCGCTCTTTGCAGACCTCCTCGCTTTAGTGTCCGTAGATGATAGCTTCATAACGATATCGGTATTGCTCCCATATACATTGGATAACACATTTTGAGGTAAAAGCCCTTCAATACAATCTTTACCGGCCTCATCTAGGCCTACCGCCATATGGTCATCATCATTCTCCAAGCTGAGTTGCGTCATAATCTTTTGCAACTCATTCTTTGCATCCAGATCATATGTAATGTAAACACGATTAAATTTCTCAATCACAAATTTGAGCATTATCGAGTTTTTAAGGGCATCCTTACCGCCATATGCGATAACTTCAACGCCTTCGGGTATCGTAAACCCTTTAATTCCTAATGAAGAAATAAACTCTAAATAGTCTTTATCTATCGGCCCTTCAACTAATACAGCATTATCTCTAGATGCTTTAACCACGTCCCCCCACGGCTCAACGGATTCGTGATTAAGGCCTAATATTTCGCCAAATGGTTCCATCCATTTATCACATGATACATCTACAACAACAGTTTCTTTTAGCCTCTTTCTAAATAACTTCCTATCAAGAAGAACATTAGACTCAGGCTGCTCTTGACAAAGCATATAGGGGCTGTGTGTCGTAATAATAATTTGAATTTCTAGCTCTCTTGCAAGCCCTCTTATAACCCTCCCAAATTCTGCTTGAGCAGAAGGGTGAAGGAAACTTTCTGGCTCCTCTATGATGATAATAGGAGTAATTCTATTATCATCATTGGATTGCTGTTTCACACGGCTCGCTGAAAGAATAGACATCATAATTTGAGTCCGGTTTTGTGTTCCAGCACCCCAGTCATCCAAAGGTACTTCCAATCCTTTATCTTTAAGATTTATCCCTAAAGGGATCGAGTTCCTGAAAAGCCCCTCAAAAACAGTTAGCTCAACTTCATATTTATCTTCTAGCTTTCCCAGAAGACCCGATAGTTCTCCTCGATGCTCTGATGCAAATTTCTTGACTTTCTTCCTAATTCTTTCTTGCTCCTTTTGCAATTCTTCTTTTTCGTCTTTTGAAAGCATCATTTCATGAAAGCTTCTGGATCCAGACGGATGAAGTATTTTATGCCCTCCACTTGTCGAATTGTGTAGAAATACTATATTTGAAGAGGATAGCCTTTGATATATTTCGCCAGTTTCGTATTTTTCGAGATTTTTTCCATTAATCAGTACCGATACTTCTTTTTCCTCTTTCTCTCTGATTTTCACCTTCACATCTAAAGTGAAGTTTTCATCAAGATCTTCTATTTCCGCTATCTTTTTAACAAAACTATAAATCCCTGGGTCGGCCTCTTTTGACGCGCTTAGAAAGTAACTAAATTCAATAGATGCGTCTTCGCCTGCCCACTGAGTTTTGGCTGTCGTGTAAGATATTGAATCTTCATCATCAAAAAACAAAAACTCCCTTTCTTTTGATTTAAATAGAGATCGAATGCACTTAATTACCGAAGTTTTACCGGCATTATTTTTACCACTGATAGACGCGAAGTATCCGTCGAAGGTTAAGGTAACATTTTCAAGTGTTCTGAAATTTTTAATTTCAAGTTTATCTATTTTCATAAAACCTATAATTCCATATGCAATTAGTTTCTAACAGCAATTAGATAGCGCGCTTCGTTATCGCAATCGTTTGAGCGCCAATAAAAGCTCAGAGCCAAAATCTCAGATTTCGCCAATTAAACTATTTAAATTAATGCGCTACGCAGCATTAACACTCTGGTCGCACCGTAACCATTTGACAGCTTCTTTACTGCAATCACGAAGCACCAACCATCCCCCGGCACTTGGGAAATGCCTTACAGCCAAAAAACTCCTTCCCAATATTCTCTCCGCGCTTCACCGTACGCTTTACCATCTCACCGTGGCACTTCGGGCATCGTGGCTCACTGTTTTTCTTCGCCACGACCTCCTTCACATGCTTAACGTGATTTCTGTGATTTTTGAACGTAGCCGCCAGCCGCCCGGATTCAATGGCTTCGATCACCTTCTGAACCTCAACATCCGACAGACGCTGCTCAGTTTGGGCTTTGATAAAGCGGACATAGCCACCACCGTGGGTCACGTTCTCCGGCATGGGCGTTTTGAACGTCGAATCCCCTACAAAGACCACTACAGAAAGAACCTGCTCATCACTCAGGTCCAAAAGGTTTTGCAGTGTCTTAACGTGTTTGTAGTTCTGGTGCAGCGGGTTCTGAAATTTCTGCGAGTACTTGAAGATCTTCTGCGTCCAATACCGCTGTTTGGCGTTACCGAAGATCCAGCCCCTAATGTTCTTGGTTTCCACCACAAACACGCCGTACCGAGAGACGATGATGTGGTCGATCTGGGTAGTGCCGTCTTCGGCGGGCAGGGTGACGTTTTTGATCAGGTGGTAGCGGGTTTTATCGAGAAACAGTCTGGCAGAAAGGTTAACCGCCGCTTCCCCGGCTTTGCCTTTGAACCAGGGCGATTTGATGACCGCCGCAACGAGGAAGAACGGAATCAGATACCAGATGGCCGTTGGAATGGCGTTTTGGAGGGTGTGCAATATCTGGGTGTGGTCCATCCGTTATCCTTAACAGCGGCGTCAGTCCGTTTCTTATAACTACACACTAGCCTAATCGTAAGGAAACTTCCTACCCGTCGGACGCAAAATTTGGTAACTCGGATACGAAAAAGCCGCTCAGGTTAAGAGCGGCTTTTAGAATCAACAGCGAGCGAATCAGTTGAGGTACTTCCTTAATCCCGTCCATCCCGCTTATGCCGCTTCAGTGCATAGAGGCCAACAGCCACAGCAGCACCAGCCGCCAGGAAGTATTCAATATGCACACCATCACCCAGGGCTTCATGGCCGGCATGGCCAAAGGCAGCGCCAGAGATCAGAAGCAGGCCGGCAGTCAGCGTCAGTCGATTAGTCAGTTTCATGGCTATCTCTCCGTAGTTCGTTTAAATCTCAAAACCCGATGTCTTTACGCAGTCTCAGCAAGCTTCTCAGGCCGGCGCTCCGGCAGCATGCCCCGCTCCAAAATGAAGCTAATGATCGTCTCCAGCCCTACCCCGTCGTACAGGTTGGTGAACACGAAGGGGCGTTCGCCACGCATTTTCTTGCTGTCCCGCTCCATCACGTCCAGGGAGGCGTGCACCTGTTCGGCGATGTCGATCTTGTTGATGATCAGCAGGTCGGATTTGGTGATGCCGGGGCCGCCTTTGCGGGGGATCTTGTCGCCGGCGGAGACGTCGATCACGTAAAGGGTGAGGTCGCTCAGTTCCGGGCTGAAGGTGGCGGAAAGGTTGTCGCCGCCGGATTCCACCAGCACCAGTTCCAGGTTCGGGTGGCGGTTTTGCAGGTCGTCGATGGCCGCCAGGTTCATGGAGGCGTCTTCGCGAATGGCGGTGTGGGGGCAGCCCCCGGTTTCCACGCCGAGGATGCGGTCTGCGGCCAGGGCTTCGTGGCGCAGGAGGAAGTCGGCGTCTTCCCGGGTGTAGATGTCGTTGGTCACCACGGCGATGTCGTAGTGGTCCCGCAGGGCTTTGCATAACTGGCGCAAGAGGGCGGTTTTACCGGAACCAACCGGGCCACCCACTCCAACTCTCAGACAATGTGTCATGGCAGATCTCCTCAATTGTTATTCAGCTTCTGAAAAGCCGTGAATACTGTGTTTCATGCAGTGCACTTCCGAGCGCCAGTCCCGGCAGGATGGGCCCGAGTTCGTGATCGTGTCGTTCCAGGGCCGTGTCCACCGCCACCGCCAGTTGGGGTCTCAGCCGTTCGATAATGCGCTGTGCGGCGGTATGGCCCAGCGGCAGTGCCTTACAGGCCACCGCAAGCTGGTTTTCCAGCCAGGCCCAGGCGAAGCCGAGCAGCGTCTGCCGAACGGGCACAAAGCGTTTGTGGGCGGCCCAGGCGAACATGGTGATGTAGCCGGGCTCTTCCGGAATCAGGTGTGGCTCGGGCAGCAGCTCCAGGTTGCGCAGCAGGGTTACGAGAGCGCCGCCGAGGCGGGTGTCTTCGTCGCTCAGTTCGGCGGTTTCCCGGGTGGCGTGCAGCCAGTCGTTCCACTTAGCCAGCGCAATGGCATCACCTTCGGCCCAGGCGGTCTGCAAACGCACCAGCAGGGGCAGTTCGCAGCGGCTGAGGCCGTCTTCCAGCACGCCTTCAATCCACTGGGCCAGTTCGGCTTCGTTGTTCACCCAACCCAGTTCGAAGGCACTTTCCAGGCCCTGGGACCAGGCGAAGGCGCCGATGGGCAGTGCGGGGCTGACCAGTTGCATCAGGCCCAGCAATGCCAGGTCGTCCACCTGCGGGGTGGCGGCCTCAGTGGGTGTGTTTGTGACTGTGGCCATGGCTGTGCCCGTGGTCGTGATCGTGTGAATGGCCGTGGCCGTGCCCATGAGAATGGCCAGCCTGGGAGTATGCGCCGGGCTCGGGATCAAACGGGGCGGTGTGGTGCACCACGATGGCGCCGAGGCGCTCGGCCAGCTCTTCCAGTACGTGATCCGGCGGGAAGCGCACGAAGCTGCCCTGCTCGTCTTCGCCGATGGCCAGCGTTACGTGGCGGTTGCCCAGGTGGTAGCACAGGCGGGCCAGGGGCTGGCCGGACTTGATACGGGCCGTCACGACCTGCTCTTCGGCGGCGCGTATGCGTACGATTTCGCCGGTCCTGGCCTGCAGCAGGTCGCCGTCCCGCAGCACCGGGCCGCGATCCAGGAACAGGCCCACGTCCACTTTGGTTTCGGTGGTGGCGCGCAGCCGGCCACGGATACGCAGCTCGTATGGCAGGATCAGGTTGTCCAGAATCTCGCTGGTATCGATGCCGGTGGATTTCACGTCACCGATGCGTTCAATCAGTTCCAACATAAAAAGGTCCTCTTATTCCCGGCTCAGAACAGCCTTGAGCTGTATTGACTAAAAGAGATGGTAGCGCTGAGCCAGGGGCAGCTCGGTGGCGGGCTCACAGGTAAGCAGTTCGCCATCGGCATGCACTTCGTAGGTTTGCGGGTCCACGGTGATGTGCGGGCACGCGTCGTTCAGTTTCATGTCGCCCTTGCGCACGTCACGCACGCCTTTACAGGCGGACAGCGGGCTGTCCAGGCCCAGTTCCTTGCCAACACCGGCATCAATCGCGGCCTGGCTCACAAAGCTCAGGCGGGTGGCACTGGCGGCCTTGCCGAAGGCGCCGAACATGGGGCGGTAGTGCACCGGCTGCGGCGTGGGGATCGAGGCATTGGGATCGCCCATCGGGGCCGCTGCAATCATGCCGCCCTTGAGAATGGTGGCCGGCTTCACGCCGAAGAAAGCCGGGCTCCAGAGCACCAGGTCCGCCAGCTTGCCCACTTCCACCGAGCCCACTTCATGAGCGATGCCGTGGGTGATGGCGGGGTTGATGGTGTACTTGGCGATGTAGCGTTTGGCGCGCAGGTTGTCGGCGCCCAGGTCTTCGTCTTCCGGCAGCAGGCCACGCTGCTGTTTCATCTTGTGGGCGGTCTGCCAGGTGCGGCACACCACTTCGCCCACCCGGCCCATGGCCTGGGAATCGGAGGCAATCATGGAGATCACGCCCATGTCGTGCAGGATGTCTTCTGCGGCGATGGTCTCGCGGCGGATGCGGGAGTCGGCAAAGGCCACGTCTTCCGGGATGTTCGGGTCCAGGTGGTGGCACACCAT
>TARA_B100001057_G_scaffold492109_1_pt1 | contig 15122 bp, 10 predicted proteins | sample TARA_B100001057 | Tara Oceans TARA_B100001057 (sample SAMEA2621839) | marine metagenome | biome: marine biome (ENVO:00000447); feature: surface water layer (ENVO:00002042); material: "saline water (ENVO:00002010), including plankton (ENVO:xxxxxxxx)" | depth 5 m
TCACCACTAAGTACATTCACAATTACATTTGAATTCGTTTTTCTCTTATATGTTTTAGTTCCCGTGACCACAATATCGTCAAGCTCCATCATGGGTCGACTTAATTTGAAATTACGGTTAACATCGGTCATGATTTGAGATACCTCAATGGTATCAGTAACCGATTCATAACCAATGTAAGATATCTTTATTACATAATTACCGAAGGGTAAATCATCAAATTCAAACCTCCCGTTTGAATTGGATAAAGCATTCTTTTTTACAGGAGAAATAGACACCTTAGAAAATTCTATGGCACCATCGTCGTTATAGACATAGCCCGTAATTTTTCCCTGTGAATGAACTAAAGAAAAACTAAAAATAGCCAATATTGGTAAAGCTATATTCAGGAAAAATAATTTGTAAAAATGCCGCATATTTCAAAAAGTTAGACAAATCTAACAATTTTATTAGTATTATAAAAATTGAACTATATTTATATTCGTATATTTAATAATTATGGCAACAATCGTAATTGAAAATTATTTAAAAGCGCTCTATGCACTTAGCCAAAATAATGGGGTAGTTTCATTAACTGATCTGAGTAAAGAACTAGAGGTTAGCCTACCAACGATCAATAACATGGTCAAAAAGCTACAAGAAAAAGGTTGGATCGATTATCAGAAATACAAACCAATCAAACTTACGAAAGCCGGCAGACTAAGGGCAGCCTCCGTAATCAGAAAGCACAGGCTTACTGAAATGTTCCTAGTAAAAATAATGGGTTTTGGTTGGGAGGAAGTGCATGATATTGCTGAACAAATTGAACATATAAAGTCCGATATATATTTTGAAAGAATGGATGAACTTCTTGGTTTTCCTACCACAGACCCTCATGGCTCACCTATTCCAAACAAAAGTGGTGTAATTATTAAGCACAATTATAAACCTCTGACAGAAATAGGACAAAATACTCAAGTCATCATCGCTGCGCTCAAGGATAGTTCTTTCGAGCTCCTAAATTATCTCAATAAAAAGAACATCAAACTTGGCGACCTTATACGTGTAAATTATATAGAGCCTTTCGACCTTAGCTTCAGTATTTTACTCCCAGATTCCCGAGAAATCATAATGACCAATCCAGTGTGTCAATCGCTACTAGTCATTGAAAAACCAGATAAATGAAATACAAAAGCTCCCTCACGAAATGAGAGAGCTCACTATTTTGTGGATTCTCTATTTATTTAACTTAATTTTCTTCGTTAAGTCAACTAGCAATGGGGTTGCGACGAACATTGAGGAGTAGGTTCCGACAAGGATACCTAAAATCAAAGCGAAAATAAAACCTTTAATTGCAGCACCACCAAAAAAGAATATGATTAACAAAACGACAAGTGTCGTCATCGATGTATTTATTGTTCTCGATAAGGTTGAGTTCAATGCTCCGTTTATTTCGGATTTAAAATCTGCTTCTTGTTTCCAAGAAAGATCCTCTCTAATTCTGTCGAATACAACAACCGTATCATTGATTGAATACCCAATTACAGTAAGAATAGCAGCGACAAAGGCTTGATCTAATTCCATATTGAAGGGAAGCATATCCCCAAGCAATGAGAATAAGCCAAGAACGATAATGACATCATGGAACAATGCGAAAATTGCACTAGCGGAGTATTGCCATTTTCCAAATCGCATGAAAATGTAGGCAAAAATAATAACCAATGAAAGGATGATCGAAATACGAGAGGAATCTCCTAATTCCTCAGAAACTGTATTGGAAACAAACCTTGATTCAGGCTCTATAAAATAGGTGCCCAGCTCAACCTTACAGTTTTCCATTGCCTCGGAAAGCTTAGCTCTCACATCATTTTCAGCGTTCTCTTTTTTTAATAAATAGTTGGTCGTAATCTCTACATTATATGAACTAGACTTGGTTTTTACATCTACAGACGACTCAGGCATGGTCACTGAAAGCTGTTTCTTTATGAACTCAGATTTATTTTCAGCTGACTTTTCAAATTTCACAGAATATGTTCGACCCCCTGAAAATTCAACTGATCTTGAAATTCCTTTTGAAAACAACAGAACTAGAGATCCGATAACCATTATTGTAGAAAGGACATAAGCCATTTTTCTTTTGTCAAGGAAGTTGAAATTTAACCCCTTGAATGCATTTTTTGTCAATTTGGTATCGAACTCTATTATTTTTCCCTTTCCGAGCCTCCATTCAAAAATCAATCTTGATATGATCAAAGCAGCAAAGACAGAAGAGAAAATACCAATAATCAAGGTAGTTGCGAAAGACTCGATTGGTCCAGTTCCAAATACCTTCAGTACAATTGCTGTCAGAAGAGTGGTTACGTTTGCGTCTATAATGGACGACAGTGCTTTTTGAAAACCGGTTTCTACAGCACTCGATAAATCTTTACCATTTGCTTGTTCCTCTCGAATTCGTTCAAATATTAAAACATTTGCATCGACAGCCATACCAATTGTCAAAACAATACCCGCAATACCTGCCAAAGTTAAAACAGCCCCAAACGAAGCCAATGAACCGAAAATGAAAACTACATTGGCTAAAAGAGCGATGTCAGCAACAAGTCCTGATTTACCATAATAGAAGACCATGTAAAGTAGTACAACACAAAAAGCGATACCAAATGATACAAGACCCGCTCGAGTGTTTTCCTTACCAATAGTTGGGCCGACTTTTGTTTTCTCCTTAATCACTAATGGTGCAGGCAATGCTCCACCATTCAATAATCCCGCTAAATCATTTGCCTCATCAAAAGTAAAGCTTCCTGAAATCTGTGTGTTTCCCTGATTGATAGCACCTCTTACCTGGGGGGCACTATATACTACATTGTCCATGGTGATGGCTACCAATCGATTGATATTCTCAGACGTCATTCGGCTCCATTGCTCCATACCCTCGTCATTCATAGAAAGATCTACTGTTATATCCCCAGCAACCTGATCATAGCCTTGGCTAGCTCTTGCAATATGGCTTCCATTTACGCGTGCTTTTCCATTTTCAGGAATACGGCAGGCGTACAAATACCATCCTTTATTTGTTTTATTAATGTCTGTGTATTCTCTTTCGGCACCCCACATAAATCGAAGTTGACTATCAAATTGCGCAGCAATATCCGATCTACTCAAAAATGCGGTAACTGTTGACTTGTCCGCATCGTTTTTTGCATATCCGATAGAATATCCGCCTGTACCCTGCATTAACGAAGCTAAGCCATTTGCTTGCTCCTCAACCTCATCATCAAAAGAAATCTCTTTTGTTGAGTCTAGTTCGATGCCTTCCTCCTGGAGGGAGAGACGATTTGCTTCACTCCAATTCGTTTGAATTTGATCAAAAGAATAAGTTTCAAAGAACTCTAGATTTGCCGTGGACTGTAATTTCTCTGCAACTGTTCGCTCGTCTTGGACACCAGGAAGTTCTATGTACAAACGGTTATTTGCCTCATCTTTCTGAATATTTGGTTGCGCCACACCAAATTGATTGATTCTTTTGTTCATTACATTTTCAATACCATTCATCGCCTCACTGATTCGTCTTCGCAATGAAGCTTCAACATCTGCGTCTGGAGTGGTGATTTCAATACCTTCCCCGTAGAAAATAGCGTTGAGCTTCATTCCATCGTTGTAGGAACTGTAGGCTTGGAAAAATAGCGTTAAAAAATCAGCAGATGGGTCATCACTTATTTTCTGTAACGACTGCTCAAAGGGCTTTTTGAATGATACATCATTTTGATTTTTAACTTGAGATTTTAAAAAGTCTGGTACTGAAATTTCTAAGGTAACACTCATTCCCCCTACTAGGTCCAGACCAAAAGCCAAAGAGCGTTTTTTAACTTCAGCAAATGTAGAACCTAGGACAGGGTAAACAGTCTTTTCTGCTTTGCTTCGCAGGATTTGATTGACAAGAATACCCTTCGCAATTTCATTAGACTCAGGTTGATTAAAGTCAATAAGATCGTTGTTGGTTCCAACTACCCCTTTTCCGTCATTAGAAGCCATTGCTTCCTTTTTAATTTTTGCGATTGTTTGATCAGCGCGAATACCTGCATCACTTTCAACGTCATTGGCGACCCAAGTGAAAGACAATTGATACAAACAAACGGCCGTCAATAAAATGGTTAGAAACCAAAAGAATCCTTTAATGCGCATTTAATTTTAGATTAATGTTTTAATAAGCGTGCAAATATAGAATTTACATTAGTCATATTCAAATAAAAACCTACTTAAAATACTAAAAACGTGAATGTTTAAAGGACTTTCACTTTTTACATTTCTCAGAAGAAATAAAGTGTAAAAAATCATCTGCAAAACGCGACCATTGATCTAACTTCGAATCATTTTTAAGATGCAGCTCCTCCTTTACAACCTGTAGTTTACCACCAGAAAAAACACTTTGAATCTTATCGGAAAGTGATTTAGGGTTCAGTTCGTCAAGGGTGAAACCATTTTTACCATCGGTGATTGACTCGTGAAGACCTCCATTTTTCGAGACTAAAACCGGTACCTCGAAGGAGGTAGCAATGGCCTGAATACCACTCTGAGTTCCGGATTTATAGGGTAGAACGCAGCAATCCGCGGCACTAAAGTAATTTGACACGTTTGCATCTGCAATGAAATGATCATGCAGTATGACTTTGCCTTTTTTAATTGCTTTTAAAGCATTTAAGTATTTTTTCTTATCTCCATAAATTTCCCCTGCAATCAATAACACATATCTTTCGTCAAGAAAATTCATTGCGTCGATAAGAATGTCCAAACCCTTATAATCTCGAATCAGACCAAAAAACAAAAGTACTTTAGCATCTTTTTCGATCCTAAAATATTCTCTTGCATGCTTAAAATCCTTTCTCGTACCAAATTGGGCATATGTTGGATGAGGAATAACTTTTGAAATAGCATCGGGTCGGTATGATAAAAGATCCTTATTTACTTTCTCTGAAAGAACCACAAAGGCATCAAAATTCTTTAAAAAAACCTTATTCAGGAATCGATCAAAGAATCGTTCCTCATGCGGAGTAAGGTTATGAATCAGCGCAACCTTAAATACTGAATTTGACAATCGACGAGCCAAAAACGCATACATAGGGGCGAAAAATGGCATCCAGTAATTCACAACAAAAACATCTGGTTTTGAGCCCTTTAACTTTCTCACTGCCGTTAGGTATGTGAGGGGATTGTAGCTGGTCACAATTCTCGGAAAGGAAGCCTCTTGGTTCTCAGAAAACTGGCTTTCACCTGGGAATAAAAAATTCGGGTACTGCTTTTTGAAGGTAAAAGCTTCTACTAATGATTTACCGTTTAGTGCTTTGACCAAAAAATGACTAAAACTGGATATTCCACCACGGAACGGAGGAAGGGCAGATAAAAAAGCAATCTTTATTTGTGTAATTTTACTCGACTCCAAAACCTATACATTTAAAGAATAGCTCACTTCCAGATTGGATATTCAGGGTATCAAAATTTAAAATATTTAAATCCTTATAGTACTTGTTGACCAACCCTACTTTGTTCGCATATTGCTCGTATTTTCTGCGAAATGAGACAAGGTTCAGAACCTCTTCTTGCTCTACAGTCAGAACACTATCAAATTCAATATTCTGTATGGGTAAATTTTCATGAATTCCATCGTAAAAACAAAGTATTGCATCATCGGTATTATACGCATTTCGATCCCATGAAGAAGAATTCAAAGGAGGGATTATTAGCCAGACTTTGCGTTTGTTCTCTTCAATGACTTCTACCCTATTTTCATTAATCAACGTTGTCCAAACATCCGTTGTAAGCCATGGCTCAGAAAGCTCATTTCTTTTTTTTCGAAAAAACTTATTCACCAAGCGCCCGGAATTATCTGTAATAGTATCTCCGATGACTGTCCTTAAATAATAGACTGAGGTATCGTTTATTATTTCAGCATTAATATCATGCTTTATATCCACAACTTCATAATCAACATAGGTGCCAAAATCCATTGGAAAATAAGATTCATAGGTATTCAAATCTACATTACTGTTTTCCTTACCACATGAAACAAGTAGCATCAAAACCAATACAAGAGAAAAGAATTTTAACATGTCATATTAAATTTACAAAATCTAATCGTTAGGTTCTAAACCTTTGCGCCGTAAACTTTCAAGAACAGACTTTGTCCTCTTATCATTTAAACGTTCACCATTTTGATACAGTGCACGATCTATTAAATCCCCCTCGGTATCGTAAAACTCTGCCCAACCATGCAATTTCCCTCTTTTATATCGAGACAATGAGCTTAGATAACCATCACCGCTGTAGCTTTTCCAAATACCATCCTTGACATTCATTTTATACTGTCCTTCCTCTTTTAACTTTCCGGAAGAGAAAAAGGAATAAAAAGGACCCTCCTTGATACTATCTCTGTAAAACGTTTCCGACAATATTTTGAGTTCTCCTCTCTCCAATTGGTTTCTCAAATAAAAAACAACTCTTTTTCCGTGTAATTTCCCTTTCTTAAAATTTTCGGCAGACAAGGTAAGTCCCGATCTATCATAATTTAACCATAATGAATCTCTTAATTGATCTAAGTAAAAACCTTCACACATGACCTCTTTATTTTTAAAATAAAACGTCACGAATGCTGCTCTTTGGTTCACATGTTCGATAATAGATCTCACCTCACCTGAAGGATAGTAATAGCGAAATTGGCCCACAGGGACATCCCCAATGAATTTTCCCTCATATTGGATTTGCTTGGTACCCTTCCAATTCTTTGTCCAAATACCCTGTTTTCGTCCAAGAGAATCTAATTGATTGACTTGGGCATAGCTGCAAAAAGTCAACACCAAAACACATACATGAAATAGATTTCTCATTGTATTAAACTATTAAGCGCCTCTAATGAGCCTACTTTAAGATCAGGAGCAGAATAACATTGCTCCGGTGATATTACTAGAACAGTTTTCATGCCAAGCGCCTTTCCAAATTCAATATCGGAATCCGTATCACCTACCATAATTGACTTTGAAAAATCAATTCTTGGAAAATTCTTCTTGGCTTCCAATCCCATCGTTACATTTGGTTTTCTCCTCCTTGATTTTTCGTTATTCAGCTCAGGAGCCACATAAACCTCATCAATATTTGCTCCATATTTCAGGAACTCGTCAACCATCCATTGGTGCATTTCCTGAATAGCCTCCTCGGAAACCAATCCTTTTCCTATACACTGCTGGTTGGTCACAACAAAAACATTGGAAAAATGACTGAATAGCTTGGCGCTAGTTTCAAGGACACCACTTTTAAAAACAAAATCCTTTTTACTCATCACATATGCCCCGAATAGTCGTTCATTGATAACCCCGTCTCTATCGATAAAAAGGGTCCAAGAGGCGTCAATTTTACGCAAGAAATCACTGGGAACCATCGCCAATTTCTTTCTCGATTAGATAGACATTCCGGCTTGATGAGTTTCGACCTATTAGTTCGGAAATAAAACCGGTCATAAAAAACTGAACACCAATAACCATAGAAATTAAAGCAACGTAAAACTCGCTTCGGTCTGCGAGGAGCTTGGCATTTTGATGGATAAATAATTTGTCAATACCTAAATAAAATATTAATGTAAACCCAATCAGAAACATTAAAGAACCAAGTGCACCAAAAAAATGCATTGGTTTTTTCCCAAACTTGCCCATAAATGCCACTGTAATTAGGTCTAATGGGCCGTTTAAAAATCGATTCAAACCAAATTTGGTCACCCCAAATTTTCGAGCTTGATGTTGAACTACCTTCTCGCCTATTTTCGTGAATCCGGCATATTTTGCCAGAGCAGGAACATATCGGTGCATGTCACCATACAGCTCAATACTTTTAACAACAGCTCCTTTATAGGCCTTTAGACCACAATTAAAGTCATGTAAATAAATGCCTGTTATCCTTCTAGCTGCCCAATTATAAAGCTTAGTTGGTATCGTTTTAGATAAAGGATCATGTCTTTTTTTCTTCCACCCTGAAACAAGGTCGAAATCCTGATGAATAATCATTTCATAGAGCTCAGGTATTTCCTCGGGAGAATCCTGAAGATCGGCATCCATGGTTATCACAACATCACCTTTACTTGACTCAAATCCCTTTTGCAACGCCGCTGACTTTCCGTAATTGCGTTGAAATTTAATTCCACGGACTACATTGTTTTCAGCAACCAAAGTCTCTATAATCTTCCATGATTCATCCTTGCTACCATCATCTACAAGTAAAACTTCGTAGGAGAATTTTGTATCTAGCACTTTTTTGATCCAATCAATAAGGTGCGGAAGAGATTCCTCTTCATTAAAAAGAGGGACAACAATAGAAATTTGCTTTGACATATAGGGTCAAATTTAATATTTTCTTTTGCACTAAGTTAATATAAAATGTTGCTTAAAGCTTGAGGATTTTCTTTTGATTTCCTTCAATTGAAATTATGTACAAACCGGGATCTAAAGAATTTATATCGACCTTTTGACTGATGCTTTTCACCACCCCCTTTTGCACCTCATTGCCGTTTGAGGATTGAATTCGGTATTCAGAACCGAACTCCGCCCCTAATATCGCAAATTCACCAATCGTTGGATTTGGTTGAATTGAAAAGTCTTTTTCTAAGCCGAACCCATTCAAGGCACTTAGCTCCTCAACTCTAAATAAATCGACTGCTGCTTCTGTAATATTGGGGTTTCCAGGCAAATCGGAAACAAGAAAAGAAATGGTAATATTTGAAACATCCAAACCGCTCAAAAGCAACGAGTAAAAACTCCATGACATCTCATCGTTCTGCGGAGGAACAGAGTCAATGAGTTGAATGTTTCCATCACTCACAATAATTTTCAGTGTGTCATCAATTTCACCGGGGCCGTGATAACAATAAAAGTCCATGTAAAATGTCAATACAGGATTTAAATAATCTGATAAATCCATGACCGGTGAACTCAGCAGCGTTTGACCATTATCGACATCGTCAAAATCTGGATCTACATTCAAGTCATTCCCGGTAATATATGCCATACTACCGCAATCTCCCTCAAAATCACCGGACATGACCGTATTATCAGTAGCATTAGGCATTCCTCGTTCCCAAGCACCTGTCTCGGCACCACCGGAAACCGTCCAACCAAAATCAAAAGTAAAGTCATCATAAAACCCATCCTGCAAAATAATAGTAATAGAGGATGTTTCCTCATTAATCTGTAAGTCAGAGCATTGCGTTATATACCCCCATTTTCCAACCTGCAAATTATGTACCTCTTCATAATAAAGCGAAAAAACTTCTTGACCAAGCCCATTGCTCTCACCGTCGTAGGTAATTAAGGGATGGACTAATTTAATTTTTGCATTTTGGATTGGATTGCCAAAGGCATCTTCAACATTCACAGTAAATGAAAACGGCTCTATGGGGTTTAGAATCACATCCTGCACCGTAATATTACCTTGGCTTATTTCAGTAGGAATTGTTTGGCTCTCATAGCCCACCTTGGAATAGCTCACATCATAGGTGCCTGAAGCTGGCATTCCTGTGGCATAAAAACCAACACTACTCGAAAGGTTTTCTTGATCATTTCCCATGATATCGACAGAAACATTACTTATCGGATTTCCATCATTTTGATTGGTAATTGTCCCCTCCAAATAAGACGCTCTTTGATAATCAGGTTGAAGAACATATAACCCTTCTGAACGATCTGAGGCCAAAATAATTCCTGAAGGCAAATAGGGATAGACACCCCAGCTACCATCAAAAGTTGGAGTCTGTCCCGGATATGTATCATAAGCAGCCACCTCTATTAAATTTTGAGGATGTTGTGCATCATGAATGGTAATTCCATCAACATAATAGCTAGTTACCAGGTAATCGTTTAAAACGAATGTATTGTGCGGAATCACATTTTGTCCTGGTGAGCTCTGTACCCTATCAAGTTCAGTAATATTATCCAAGTCCGTTATGTCGTATGCAGCGATAAAAGCATTAGGAAGCTCATCTGTTGTATATACAACCTCACGGTTATCAGATGGCCAAATATTATGTGTAAAGGAGTCAGGAGTTATTTTCGTTCCCAAAAGCTGTGGATTGGAGTGGTCAGAAACATCTACAATACTCAAAAATCCATCATTTACATGTGCTAGATATAAGGTGTCGCCGAAAGCAACACCATCATGAACATACCAATTGTCAAAAGCACCAACAAAAGAGGGATTCATAGGCGTTGCATTCACATCATATATCAATACTCCTCCTTCACCATAATTGGCCCCAAATACATACAAATAACCGGCATCATCGACATGACAATTATGGGCCGATTCCCAGAATAATCCTGATGCACCCGTGAATAAAGTGGACACAAGCACATTGCTCTCTGGTAATGGAGAAAGGTCAATAATTGTTAAGCCCTCCTCGGCCTCTGTACTTATGTATGCATAATCCCCAAAAACAGTTGGGTCCCTGTGTGTACTATTTTCTCCTGGAAGCCAAAAAACCTCGAACGGATTGGCGGGGTCACTTACGTTCATAATTGAGGTTCCATCCTCAGTTCCTACAATAGCATATTCATTTCCCTGTTCATCCACATAACCCCAAATATCGTTGAGGCCGGTATTATGGAGTGAGACGAAATCTGTTTGTGAAATAAAAGTCAAATTGGATTGACCAAATAAAAAGGATGAAGAAAATATTGAAGTATAAATGAAAAACTGCAAAAAAACTCGGGGTAACAACGAAATGAGATGAGACATGTAGCGTTTATAGTTTTGATTTATAAATAGAAAATAAGTGCAAGAACAAAGAGAACTATGATTACCAAATATTGCCAGATATCGGGGAAATATTTCCAAATTGTACTTTTCCAACTCATGAAGGGTAAAAATACGGAATTAAATATTACTGCTTATTTTTATAGGACATAGAAATGAAGCCATGAAATATAAAATCAATAACGCAGCGCAATATTCGGAACAATATCAAGAGGCTCTTGAAAGACCGAAGGAGTTTTGGAATAAAATTGCCCAAGAATTCAGCTGGTCTAAAAAATGGACGGAGGTATGTGAATTTGACATGTTCAATGCAGAATTTAGTTGGTTTAAAAATGCAAAAACCAACATTACTGAAAACTGTATCGATAGGCATCTGAAGGAAAAAGGAGCGCAAACAGCGCTTATTTTTGAACCAAACGCCACTACTGAAACAGCTGAACACATTTCATATAACGAACTTCATAAACGCGTCTGTAAAATGGCAAATATCCTCTTGGCATTAGGTGTCAAAAAAAGAGACCGCGTAGCGATATACCTACCTATGATTCCGGAGCTGGCCATTGTCGTACTTGCCTGCGCGAGAATAGGTGCCATTCATTCTGTAATTTTCGCAGGCTTTTCCTCAAGCGCATTGGCAGCAAGAATTAATGACGCAAGCTGTAAGCTTGTCGTAACAGCAGACGGCGGATTTCGTGGAAGTAAGACAATCGATCTGAAAAGCATTGTAGATGAAGCATTAAAAGATTGCCCCTGCGTTCAAAGTGTTATTGTTGCTGAACGTACAAAGACAGAGGTTGAGATGCATCCAACTAGAGACAACTACCTGAATGAGCTTTTGAAAAATGCTTCTGAAGTACACAAAGCCGAGCCTATGGATGCAGAGGATCCACTTTTTATTCTTTACACCTCGGGTTCGACAGGTAAACCCAAAGGAATGGTACATACAGTTGGAGGTTATATGGTATATACCGCTTATACCTTCAAGAACGTTTTTGCTTATGAGAAAGGTGATATTTATTGGTGTACAGCTGATATTGGCTGGATTACAGGGCATTCCTATATTCTCTATGGGCCTCTTTTAAATGGAGCTACTTCCATTCTTTTTGAGGGGGTTCCTACTTTTCCAAACCCTAGCCGATTCTGGGAAGTTATTGATAAATTTGGAGTAAATCAGTTTTATACGGCACCAACAGCCATCAGAGCACTGGCAAAGGAATCTCTCGAATATGTAGAAAAGTATAAGCTAAGCTCTTTAAAAGTTATTGGTAGCGTAGGTGAACCAATCAATGAAGAGGCGTGGCAATGGTATTACAATAATATTGGCAAAGGGAACTGTCCAATTGTTGATACCTGGTGGCAAACAGAGACGGGAGGTATATTAATTTCACCCATACCCCATGTATCCCCGCAAATCCCGACTTATGCGACAACTCCGCTTCCTGGGATACAACCTGTTCTCATGGATGACTCGGGATCAGAGATCAAGGATTCTGAGGGTGAAGGCAGACTTTGTATCAAACATCCCTGGCCTTCAATCGCAAGAACAATATGGGGAGACCACAAACGATATAAGGAAACCTATTTTAGCGCTTATCCAGGGTATTATTTCACTGGAGATGGCGCCTTACGGAATGATGAAGGGATGTACAGAATCACAGGGCGCGTTGATGATGTGATTATCGTTTCAGGCCATAACCTTGGGACCGCTCCTATTGAAGATGCGATCAATGAGCATAATGACATAGCAGAGTCAGCCATAGTCGGTTTTCCTCACGATATTAAAGGAAATGCACTCTATGGATTTGTGACAACGAAAGCTGATATCAACAATCCGGAGCGACTAAAAAAGGACATCAACTCCCTAATATCCGCGAAAATTGGTCCGATTGCAAAGTTGGATAAGATTCAATTTACTTCGGGCTTACCCAAGACAAGATCTGGTAAAATCATGCGCAGAATACTTAGAAAAATAGCAGAGGGAAACCTATCTGACTTTGGTGACATAAGTACTTTACTAAACCCAGAAGTGGTAGAACAAATAAAGAATGGGAGAGATGCGTAAAAATAACTTTCCAACTTTACTATGAAAAAGAAAGCTTATTTCTTTTTTGCAGCCCTTTGCACTTTACTTTCCTGCGGTGAATCCGAAGATCTGAAGACGCATAATACAGGTATCGAGCTTGTTGTCCTTGGAACCATACAAGATGCGGGATCACCTCAAATTGGATGCAAAAAAAAATGTTGCAAAGACTTACTGGCACGAAAAGTATCGGAAAGAATGGTTGTTGCACTAGGAGCCGTTGACCACGATACAAAGCAACAATATTTGTTTGAAGCCACTCCGGACTTTCCCTTCCAATTGCACCATTTACAAAAGGTATCTAATCATTCTAAATTGCCCAATGGTATTTTCATAACGCATGCACACATCGGACATTATACGGGACTTATGCATCTGGGGAAAGAGGCCATGAATAGCAAAGATGTCAAAGTTTATGTCATGAGTGAAATGAGAAAATTCTTAACACAAAATGGCCCTTGGAGTCAACTTGTAAGCAATTCTAATATTAACCTTGTAAGCCTCGAAGCATCAAAAGAAATCACACTAAATAAATCGCTCAGTGTTACTCCATTTCTCGTGCCACATAGGGATGAATTCTCTGAGACTGTTGGTTTTAAAATTAAAGGCAAAAACAAAACGGCCTTATTCATTCCCGACATTGACAAATGGAATAAATGGGAACAAAGCATCATGGAAGAAATCAAAAAAGTGGATTACGCGTTTATTGATGGGACTTTTTATAGCGGTGAAGAAATTGGACATCGAAACATTGCTGAAATCCCTCACCCGTTTATAGAGGAATCAATGAGCTTATTTAAGAAACTGTCCAAGGAGGAAAGAAATAAGATTTATTTTATTCACTACAACCATACGAACCCTGTCTTAGATATCGAAAATCTTGCGTGTAAAGAAATACAAGACAAAGGTTTTCGCCTCGCACGTAAAAACGATAGATTTATGCTTTAGGATAATAAAAACCTAAACTAGTACTTCACAAATTTAGTGGTAGAAGTTCCGTTCTCTGTATATACTTTAACTATATAGCTGCCTTTTTTAAAAGCAGAGACATCGGTAATATACTCCGCAAATGAATTCGTTGCATTCATGTCATCACTCAAAAGAACACGCCCTGAAAGATCTAGTATTTCAATATGCGCTGCGCCGTATATCTTACCCTCAATTTCAATCGTCAATTCATTGAGAACTGGATTTGGAAAAACTTTTATTTCGTTTAAAGCAGATGTTTCATCAAGGCCCAACTCAAATCCTACAGAAAAATCAAAGCGATGGTAAGACCCAAAGTCACCTGGAAAAATCTCAATGTAGCTCCCTCCTACTTTACGCAGTCTAAAAGCACCTGCTGTTTCACCTTCTACTTGCGATGAATACCAAAAAGAAAGTCCATCATCATCTCTGTCTGTTAAAACAATAGAGTAACAACCTGGCTCCAAATCAAATGTATCTTTATATTGGAAATTATTCTGCAACTGATCTCTTTCAAAAATCAAATTACCTGACCCGTCAAATAGTTCATAATAATTTTCGTTGGCCTTGTTGTTGGTTGTAAACCAAACGAAGAAAGGTCCATCTATACTTTCTGGAGCTTCAAACTTAGAGGTGTTTACACTATTCTGTTGATAATCATCATTACCGAATGCACCATTAACATTACGAACATAAGCCGTAAAGGTCATGTTTTGGTCAAGATCAGTCCACCAAGCATTCGAGCTCACAGGAATCTCAACAATTTCCTCTTCCATGAAGCCTAAATTTCCCGTCCACTCAAAGTTGATATTGTCACCGTAGGTAATCCAGCATTGTATCGTACATGAGGTCAATGGCTGAGCACCAGTATTTCTGAGCAAAACTCTAGGGTTTGAGCAGGTCGGATTCCATTTTCTGTAATATTCGTAATTGCTCGGGTTTAGTATTTCAACAATCGCCGCATCATTTTGGAAATTTGGTTCTGAGTAAGATATTAAATCATAGGCGGCACGATAATTTCCTCCTCCTTGACCTGGATCTATAGTGGGAACATTATTGATCACATAATCTAGTGCAACAGAATCTCCAGGCGCAACAAAAGGCGTAAGCTCAAATTCATATTCTTTGACCTTATCCCCTGGGCACCAACCTTCCCTTGCATATGGCCAAGTACCGCCCTGGCCTGTAAGTGGATTATTTCCACAATCTTCTTCTTCATAAATATCCCATTCAAATCGGGTAACACCGTCTACTTTAATGCTGTGATCATTCGATACCCACTCACAGCATGCTGCATTTCCAACCTGACCGT
>TARA_B100001057_G_scaffold35947_1_pt1 | contig 15110 bp, 14 predicted proteins | sample TARA_B100001057 | Tara Oceans TARA_B100001057 (sample SAMEA2621839) | marine metagenome | biome: marine biome (ENVO:00000447); feature: surface water layer (ENVO:00002042); material: "saline water (ENVO:00002010), including plankton (ENVO:xxxxxxxx)" | depth 5 m
TCAAAAGCAGCAAATCTTTTCGGATCAAGACGCTTCAGTTTCTCGTCCAGTTCGTTGCACTCTGGAATGATTTTCTTCTCTCTCTGAGCAATCCACTTCAGACGCTCTTGATCAACAGCCTCACGCTCGTGGTCTAAAAGAAACCACTCGGTCCAGTCTGTGGGAAGTTTGTCTGTGTTGTCGTCCATACGGTGGATTGTAGTAGGGGTCATAAGATTTGCAAAGTGAAACAAAAATGGTGGGCGTGACAGGGAATTTTATAGAAGGACGTGTGACAAAGTTCAGGCCCATGAACAAGCGTTTTTAGTGGGAATCTAGTGGGAATATGGTTGCAATTTGGCTCAAAATGACTATTTATTAGGTAACGGTGTTTTTTGGAAGCCTTTGATTTTCTGAAGATAACCCGAGCTACGGTGTGTACAGCGGAGTCCAGCACTACGTTGACATCGTAGGGGTCACAGGTTCAATCCCTGTCACGCCCACCATTTCTCGGGTATTTTCAACAAGTTACCCACACCGTCGTAACTAGAAAAGTCATAGGCTTCCTCAGAATGGGAATTTTTTCCCACTAAGGAGAAGCCAAATGGCTCATTTTGAAAACCGTAGGGGTCGTGTGGTGGCCCATGTTGCCCTGAATGGAAAGCGTCAGGCCAAGACTTTCGACACAAAAAAAGAAGCGCAAACGTGGGCAATTCACATAGAAGCTGGTCTAGCTGACAAGCGTGAACGTGAAATTATTACCGATGCGCAGGGTATCTACACACCAAATAATTTCGCTGAGATACTGCAACGATACGAGTGCAAAATTACATCCAAAAAGCGTAGCCCAGATAACGAGCGAATTATCATTAAGTACCTTCTGGAAAACGCACCATTCATGGACCTGCCTATTCGTGATGTCGATGAACGTGACTTTGATGATTTTGCCGAATCACTACTAGAACGTATCAAGCCATCAACTGCCAGTCGGTATTTCGATGTGTTGCGTCATGCTGCAAAGATTGCTCACAAGAAATGGAAGTGGGTGTCGCCATATGAGGCTATTTGCACAGTCAAGTTTGAATCAACACCACCTGCGCCTATCGCTCGTGTAACTGACGGGATTTTGCAGAGGCTTTACGACAACTGTTTGAGTGCCTCTCGTACCCTGTACCTGATGCCTCTGATTAAGGTTGCTGTCGGCACAGCGTTAAGACGCAGTGAACTCTCGGTATTGGTATGGGAGTGGATTGATTTCGACAAAAAGTGCATTTTCCTAAACAAGACTAAGAATGGCTATTCACGCAAAATACCAATGACTGAAGATGTCGAGCGTCAGCTGCGTATCTTGTGGTCGGCAAGTGAGACACGCACAGGACCAGTGTTTCAGGTCACTACAAATGCCATCAAGATGGCGTTCCAGCGTCTACAGCGCAGGGCAGGGACTGGCATCCGGTTTCACGATCTGAGGCACGAAGGAATCAGTCGGCTCTTTGAGTTGGGGCTAACGCCTATTGAGGTCGCTCATATTAGTGGACATCGTACCATGAGCCAGTTGATGCGCTACAGCCACGCTGACACTGATAACCTTCTTGCTAAGTTAAGGGGGTTGTCATGAACCAGCACAGTTTGTTTGATCCAGCATTACCTGAGAATTGTATCGCTGAGTTTGTTGGTCGTGAGGCTCAACGTATGTGGCCCGAGGCCCAGCATCGTAAGCGCAGTGTCGCACAGGTCATGAAGTTCGCTATGTCAGGTGACAATCAGTCACGTCCCCTAGCGCATTTCCTGCCTCGTGACATCCACGAGTTCGCTGAGAAGCTGGTTGATAGTGGTTCCAGTAAAGCCACAGCCAATCGTTATCTGGCGTCTATCAGCAAGGTGTTCAATCACGCTGTTGATGAACAGGTCATCGTTACTGCACCGAAGATAAAGTTTTATCAGGTCAAATCGGAGCGTGTTCGTTACTTCAGCGACTTAGAGATTGAGCAGATGTTGTCGTTCTTCAATGAGCGTGGCGACTGGTGGATGGCTGATATGGTCACACTGGCTTTGAAGACTGGTATGAGAAAAGGCGAAATCTTGGCATTGGGTAGGGGCGATGCGCCTATCACTGATGATGGTAAGTGGATATTCCTGCCACCAGAGGTCACCAAGACCAATAAGCCTCGTCATGCTGCCATCACCAATCCAGAGGCTAATGCAGCTGCTGTGCGCCTTGCTGATGGTCTGATGGCTGAATATACAGACAAGAAGTTCACGACTCGCTGGGGGCTTCTGAAGCGTGAATATGCACGTAAGGACGACACTTACGTCTTCCACGTTACGAGGCACAATGCTGCGAGTAAGATGGCTAATGAACTACAGGTTCCAACAGTCATTGTTGCCGAAGCCTTGGGTCACGCCAGTCTGGAAACCACTGCTCGTTATGTTCACGCCAAGCCTGATGTACTGGCTGATATAGGCTCACGAATGTAAAGTGACAGATTATCACTTGTCATGGGTCAACCTTCGGGTTGGCCCTTTTTTTCTAAACTTCCCCTATAGCCATTCGTTTAACCACAACTATCACCATCACAGCATGGTGCCACATTCATTTTGCAGTGCGCACACTGCCCGTGCCCGTGGACCCAGACGATGTTCTCTGGTTGACCACAGTTGAGACATCTTGGTTTTTCTAATCTCTCTTTTTCGGCTTGCAGCATCTTTTTGCGCCACATCGGTACTTCAAATTCCATCACGCTGTCACTTTTCATATTGATTCATGTTCTTGTTTTGTTCTAGTCTGTTTTTACGCACGATGCAACAGACATTGTACGTTCAGCACTAGCGATATCAAGTTCGCTCTTATGCACTCAGGTGCATCCAAAATGGGTCTGGTCTGTCCGGTAGCGACACCCTTAATACCATCACATCTTTGGCTCTGCTCATGCCCATCCGACAGTTAGGTGGTGCATATGTACTACAGGCTCGTTGGGTCAATCCGACAGTTAGGTGGTGCATACGTACTAAAGGCTCACTGGACGAAGGAGATTGATAATGAACAACACCTACAGAACCAAAGAAGACGAGTTGAACGAGAGCATCAGGGAATACAACGACCTTTGCTCTGAGCAAAACCGAAAGGCACTACTGGGCTTTAGGTTACCAAAGCTGACACTGGCTGACATCAGTGGCTTGGCTGTTAACGACAACAACGTAGCGAAAGGAGAATAACATCATGGAAAACTCAAAGAACGATTACGACAAGCACGTAGAGGCTTGGGAAAACCATCTGGCTGCGCTGGATGGTGGTGACGATGGTCGCTGGACTGAACTGACAGCCAAAGAAATCGTCAAGCTGTTGGCAAAGACAACACTTGGGTTGAACGGTGGTGACTGGGAAGAAAACGGATTAGATGCGGCTGACAAGGTTGGGTTCAACGGACACAACGTAGTCCATTGTCCTGACGGTTCAGTGCAGGTCGTGACCTTGATTGAGTTCGACAGAGGCCAGAAAGCAGACGCTGCATAACAAAATGTAGCGTTTTGGCCCACTCACATTATCTGTGGGCCTTATGTCAATCGGCGCACAGTGAAATAAAATTGGAATATTTCGCTGAGTGCCTATTTACCGAAAACTGCTAGATGAGGTATTTTGTATAGGCGATGCAACAACATATAGCGTTGGTGTATCTGAAAGGAGCGGTATTTGACTGATAATGAATACAAAAAGCCGACTGCTTACGCTCTACGCAAGCGTGAGAAAGAAGAGAGGGTTCTGCTAAAGGCAGCAGCCGAAGAGCGTTTTCGCTTGGCCCTTCAAAAGAAGGAAGCGTCGAACACCGAAGGCGGTATTGAGTTTGTCGAAGAGTTCATGGGCGATGTCATTCTTGGCACCCAGAAACATTGTGACACCGTTAGCAAAGGTGGCAATCCACCATTCTGGTACAAGCCATTCCTGCAAATCAAACCTGAACTGATTGCTGATTTGTGTCTCAGAACGATAGCTGATGCTGCTGGTCAAGGTTGGAAATATGGCAAATACGTTGAGTTCGCTGGAAAGGCTTTTGCTGCATTGTATGTTCAGCAGATGGTCGATGGTAACGCAGAGCGTCGCAAACGCTTTGAACATTACGAAACACAGCTGAAGAAAAATCAGGGCAGCCAAATCAGGCGAGTAGAAATCTACTGGAAATACGCAGAAGAGAAACTGGGCTTCACCTACAAGTCACTCAAGAAAGACCCTAATAACCCACATGAGAAGGAGCGTGGCTGGACTGTAAACAACTGTCGTATCGTTGGTCAGGCCATGCTGAACATTATCCTTGCTGGAACTGATTTTGCTGAAATTGAGAAGCTGAAAAAAGATGGTGACAACAAGAAAAGCCGTTACATCACTTTGCGCAATGTCATGGCGAAGGTGCTTGAGGAGAAGAACCTGAAGCTGGAAGAACGCTCATATTGGTATGGGCCAATGATGCACACGCCAAACGAGTGGGCAGACCCTGATAGTCACGGACCCTATGCTGATGATGCTGTGAACCACACAATCAAGTTCATCCGCAATATGCAGCCACCACAGGAAGCGCAATACACAGATTTGGTCGCCAAGCGTCACTTGTCAGAAGTGCATGAAGCTGTGGACCAGATTGGTGCAGTGCCTTTGGATGTGAATTTCTACGTTTACATGGCAGTCAAATGGGCATGGAAAACAGGGCGACACACCGACGTAAATGAGTTTCCTGCTCTTATCAGAGTGCCTGTGCCTGACCGTATCCCTGACGAAGAGTTCAAAAAACTGGACCTCGCAGACCAGATTGTCGAGGCGAGTGAGAGAGAAGATGTCATCAAGTTTAACAACTCAACATTGGGCAATAAGACCAACCTGCAACGCCATCTGGCGTTAGCCAAGCGCATGGCTGTGCGTCAGCGTCTGGCTCAGATTGACGGTTTTAGTCTACCAGCAAATTGTGATTACAGAGGCAGGGTGTATCCCATTCCTGACTTCAACTACCAGAAAGCGGACTACATGCGCAGCCTGTTCTTGTTCCATAACAAGACTGAAGTGGACGAATTTACTGTGGGCGACATCCGTATCCAGCTGACAAACAGCTGGGGTAATGGCGAGGACAAAGGCACACAAAGTCAGCTTGAGAAATGGGCAAGGGATAACGAGGCTATGATTTTGGATGTCGGGCGTGATTTTAGAAAGCACTTTGACATCTGGTCTAAAGCCGATGCGCCGTTCCAGTTTCTTGCTGCTTGTCGTGAGATGTACAAGTACCGTAAGCACGGCGAGGGATATCTGACTGGTCTGCCTGTCGCACGAGATGCCACGCAAAGTGGAGTACAGCATTACGCTTTAGCACTGCGTCACATCGAAGATGCACGGAAGGTAAATCTGGTCGATTGGGCAGAGAATGACCCAACACCAAATGACTTTTATTATGAGTGTTTGGTTGAGGCAAAAAAGCTGATTCAGCAATCATTGGATGACAATCTCAACGATCAACAGAACAACCCCGTTACGCCAGATGATGAGGCTGAGTACAGTGCCCATTTGTTACTAGAGAAGCAGTTACGAGAGGCAAAAGACGAGGACGGTTTACTTGAGGAAAAGAGACGCTGGAAGAAGACAGCGACTGCTGCAAAGTTCAAGCGTGACACAGCCATCCTGTCTGCACAGCAAGTTCAGGCTTGGTACGATGGTCCATACCTGCCTTACAATCGCAAGGTCATCAAACGCAACTGCATGACATACTGCTATAGCAGTCGCCAATACGGCTTTTCCAAGCAGTTACGTAAAGACTGGCTGGATGAATTGTCGAGGCTACAGCGTGACCCAGACCACCCGTTACAAGAACACCCATTTGGTAAGGACAAGGGCTTTGCTGTTTCTACGTTTCTTGGTGGCATCCATGAGGCTGCAATCGCCAAGATAATCACGTCAGCAAGCACGGGGATGGATTTTATTTGTGGTCTGACAAGATTACTGGCAAAGCACAACTGCCACCTGACCTTCTTAAATCCTATCGGGTTTCCGATGCACCAGCATTATTGTGAAACCAAGCGAGAGCATCAGAAATTGCCTATGTACGAGCGTGGTATAAACACGGAACGCTTTGCAGGTAAACTCAATCCAGAAAACAATGTGAACTTCAGGAGCGACACCGAATCTGTTGATGTTGAGTCGAGTGTCGATGCCTGTAGCCCAAATATCATTCACAGCATGGACAGCTGTCATTTAATGAAGGTTGTCTTGAGGTGCAAACAGCGTGGTCTTAACGACTTGATGCTAGTCCACGACTCCTTTGCGACAACAGTCGGGAATGTGCCGAAAATGGATGCCCTCATCAAGTTTGAACTGGCTGAACTGTACAAGGATTTTAATTTGTACCAGACATTGCTGGATCAGAACGTACCAAAAATGCGTCAGGGTCTTGGCTGGAAGGCGTGGGCTGAAGCGCAGGTTGATGACAAGCCAGATAAGAGAGACCCCGACAAAACGCTGCTATCGGCTGACGATAAGCGCAGGAGATTTTTGCGCCAAATGTTGGACCGATTTACTGATGAAATACTGGACAAAATTCCAGAAGATGACGCTGACAACTTCTGGTGGCACGTCTGGGATGGCATCAGTCATAGGCTAGAAAGGGACGACATAGATAACTTAACGCTAGAAGGCGGTGAGGTGTCGCCTGAGTTGATTGCAGATATTGCAGGTGAACTGTTTGATAGAGACTCAATCCCAGAAGTTCCTCTGCAAGGTCAGCTTGACCTTGAGGTGGTAAAACGGAGCCAAAACAGCTTCAGATAGACAGGCCACAGGTTAGGTGGTGCTAATGTACAAGAGGCGGCCTTCGGGCCGCTTTTTGTGTTTTAGCAACCTAACAACACAATCTCAGGAGATGGATTTGCACCCACGAGAATATTTGTTGGGGAGGGCAAAACTGCTTCAACAACGTGGTCAACCCATTCCCCTAGATATGCTTGCGGAAGCCGACAGACTGGGGCTTTCGCTTGAACTTTTCAACGAACCAGTCGAACCCCCAGAAGAAGATAACGCCAACTTTCAAGAAGGAGACATTCTTAATGGCACAGAAGAAGATTACGTTTAGTACGCCACGAGGCGTAGCCGCATATCCCTACATCACTAGGGCAGACTTTGAGTACAACGCTGAAGGCATTTTCAAGACTAAGATTAAAATGTCTGAAGCAGACGCAGCACCATTGATGACGCTAATCAAGGAGACTGCTGACCAAGAGTTTGGCGCAAAAGCCAAGCAAGCACGGATGCCTTTCGCCAAGTCAGACGATACGGGCCAGATTGAATTTACGACCAAGTCAAAGTTCAAGCCTTTAATCGTTGACTCGACAGGTAAGACAATCCCAGAAGGATCTGCACCCACTATCTACGGTGGCAGCATCATCAAGTGCCAAGGAACGCTTTATTGCTACAACGCAGGTGGAAATTTGGGCGTCAGCTTGCAATTAGCTGGTGTTCAAATCGTTGAGTTAGCTGAAGGCAACAATTCAGTTTCGTTTGAACCTGAAGAAGGCGGCTTCGTAGCAGCTGCTGCTAACGACAACAGCGAAGTCCAATCAGGTGATGGGGCTGCGTACAATTTCTAAACGCAGACGACACGCCATAGCATTAGGCTTCAGGAGTGGACTCGAAGAGACAATCTCAAACCAGATAAAAGATGCTGGTCTTGCCGTAAGCTACGAAGAAGACAAAATCAATTATGTCTGGCCTGAACGCTCTTCAGTTTACACGCCTGATTTCAAGCTGCCCAAAGTGGGTGGCTTTTTTCTTGTCGAAACCAAAGGCAGATTTTCTGTCGATGACCGACAAAAACACCTGCTGATCAAGCAGCAACACCCTCACATTGATATCCGCTTTGTGTTCTCAAATCAGAACCAGCGCATCTACAAAAACAGTCCAACTAGATACTGCGATTGGTGCGACAAGCATGGCTTTTTGTACGCCCACAAACGGATACCAGATGAGTGGCTACAGGAAGGAGCAAACGATAATGAGCCAAAATGACAAAATCCTAGACCATCTGATGAAGGTTGGATCAATCAGCTTTGTTGAAGCTGTTGACCTCTATCGGGTCAGGTCGCTGCCAAGGCGCATAGCCGACTTACGGAAGCGAGGTCACGAGATTTTGAGTGAGTGGCGACGTGACAACTTAGGTCAACGCTACACACGCTACAGCCTAGCCTAAAACACAAACTAAGGAGAAACAGATGCAGCCTGATAACGAGGGAACTTTCCTTTACCACACGTCATGTGATGAGTGTGGCAGCAGTGATGCTAACGGAGTTTACGATGACAATCATACGTACTGTTTCTCCTGTCAGACCCATAAACAAGGTGGCCCGACAGATGGCCCAGAGGAGAAGCCAATACAGAACCAAGATAAGACGCAACAAGAAAGCCTACTGTCGGGCATCCCAAAAGCGATTGCAGCTAGAGGATTGACCGAAGCCACTTGTAAAAAGTGGGGCTATTTAACAGGTGAAATAAACGGACAAGCAGTCCAGATTGCAACCTACAGAAACAAGGGTGGTAAGCCTGTAGCGCAAAAAATAAGAACAGCAACGAAGCAGTTCAGCATTGTTGGTGACGCAAAGCAGATGACCTTGTTTGGAAGCCACCTATGGCGCAACGGCAAGAAGTTAATCATTTGCGAGGGCGAGGTTGATGCTTGTAGCGTCAGCCAAATACAGAATCACAAATGGCCTGTGGTAAGCCTTAGTCATGGCGCACCATCAGCAGTCAAAACGCTAAAATCCAACTGGGATTACCTCATGAATTTTGAGGAAGTTGTTTTGATGTTTGATATGGACGAGGCAGGTCAGAACGCAGCAATAGCTTGCGCTGAACTTCTGCCAGTCGGTCGGGCCAAAATCGCCTATCTACCAGCAAAAGATGCCAACGAGTGTTTGTTGCAAAACAAGTCAGCTGATGTGATTCAAGCCATTTTTCAGGCTCGTGAATACAGACCAGACGGCATCAAGGCAGCACTAGATTATCGTGATGTTATTGCTGTCGATGAAACAGCCAGTGCAATCAGTTGGCCTTATTCCCTGCTGAATGACAGGCTCATGGGCATACGCAAAAAAGAATTGATTTGCCTTGCCGCTGGGTCGGGATGCGGAAAGACCACATTTGTCAAAGAGGTTGCCTACCACTTGATGCAATCGGGCCAGAGGGTTGGATTGATTAGTCTGGAAGAGGCACCCAAACGCACACTTTTAGGTTTGGTCGGTATCCATCTGAACAAGAACCTGCTGATTGATAGAAGCCAAGCATCAGACCAAGAGGTTTTGGATGGGTTTGATGACCTGTTCAAAGACCAGACTTGTGCGCTTTATGACAGCTTTGGCACGTCCAGCGTTGAGTTGATTTGTCAGCGTATACAGTACATGGCTCGTGCTTTGGACTGTGATTACATCATCCTTGACCACGTCACGATGCTCACAGCCAACATGATCAATGAACGCCAAGAATTGGACAAGTGCGTCACACAGTTCAGGACACTGGTCCAAGAGTTAGACATTGGCATGATTATGGTCAGCCACCTCACACGCCCAAGTGGGCGAGGTCATGAGGATGGTGCAGCTGTTAGCTTGAGCCAACTTAGGTCCAGCCATTCACTCGCTCAACTGAGTGATGCAGCTATCGGATTGCAAAAAGACCCAGACGATCCCGACAGCGATTACCGATTGATAAGAGTGTTGAAAAACCGTTTTTGCGGCTCCATTGGCGATGCAGGAACGCTTTTCTACGACAGAGATACAGGACGGCTAATTGAGGCTGCGCTTGTCGAATTTAATGCAACCGAAGAAGGAGAAAACGATAATGAAGAATGCACAGATGCAGTTGCCGTTTGAAGAATTTGAGGCGACAGCTGCCAACGACAACCACATGAGTCGATGGGCTGCAAAATTTGAGCAGTTCCATGCTGACAACCCAGAGATTTACGACTTGGTGAAGAAATACACCTTTGACGTAATCAGGTCGGGCAAGAAACACATTGGCATCAACAGCATCTTTGAACGCATACGTTGGTACACCGATGTCGAAACACGGAGCGATTGTGACTTCAAGATCAACCAGAATTTCACGCCTTACTACGCACGGTTGTTCATGTCAGACCACCCACAGCATGACGGCTTTTTCTCTACCAGACGATTAAGGAGTAAGTGATGCAGGATTTGTTTCAAGACGAGGATTTTGACTGGCACAGTGACTGCGATTACGAGCCTGATGATTTCGATCAGTACCAAGAGAAGTGCGCTAGTGACTTTGCATTTTACAGTGGCTACCTGATCTACCCTGCACTGGGCTTGGCGAGTGAAGCTGGTGAAGTTGCTTCTGTTGTCAAAAAGCTGTTACGTGACGATCAAATGCCATTGGACGAAAACTTCAATGCAAGTGAGATTGAAGCGGAAAAACGGATGCAGATTGCCAAGGAACTTGGTGACTGCCTGTTCTACATAGCGATGATTGCTGATGACATTGACTACACGCTGTCAGAAGTCGCTGAGATGAACATAGCCAAACTGGCTGACCGCAAAGAACGTGGTCAGCTAACAGGAAGCGGTGACAATCGTTGAAGCTAGGCTTCGACCTTGAAAGTAACGGTTTCCTCGACACCCTCACAAAAATCCACTGCATAGCGGTGATGGACTTTGACACTGGTCAACGATGGGTCTTTGGCCCCGACCAGATTGATGAGGCCATCCAACTCCTATCACAAGCGTCAGAATTGATTTCACACAACGGAATCTGCTTTGACTTTTGTGCAATCCAGAAGCTGTACCCCGACTTCAGTCTTGATGGGATCAAGGTGACTGACACTTTGGTCTTGTCGAGGCTGATGAGGGGCGACCTGAAGAATGATGATTTTGAACGCAGTCCAACACAGGATGTGTTTCCAAAGCGTCTATGTGGCAGTCATTCCCTCAAGGCATGGGGCATCAGGTTGGGCGTTCTGAAAGGTGACTTTAGCAATGAAGACACTGATTGGTCTGAATGGTCACAGGAAATGCAGAGTTATTGCGAGAACGATGTAACCGTACTCCACGCCCTTTGGCAGCACTTGCAGCCCAAGGGGTGGTCGCCAAAAGCAATTTGGTTTGAACATGAACTGGCAGAAATATGTCACAGGATTGGTCAATCTGGCTGGACTTTCGACACACAGAAAGCAGCACAGCTTTACGCCGAATTGTCACTTGAACACTCAACACTAGAGCATGAATTACAGACTTTATTTCCAGCTTGGATCATTGAAGACACATTCATACCCAAGGTGAACAATGCCAAACTTGGCTACGTCAAAGGTGAGCCATTCATTAAACAGCGTGAAGTGCAGTTCAATCCAAATTCACGCAAGCACATTGAATACTGCTTGAAGTCAAAATACGGCTGGAAGCCAAAGATGTTTACTCCTAGCGGCGATGCCAAAATTGACGAAAGCATTTTGGTTGGTCTGGACTTTCCAGAAGCACAGAAACTGGCTCGTTCATTCATGTTGCAAAAGCGTTTAGGTATGCTTGCCGAAGGTAAAAACGCATGGATGAAGCTGGTGGATAGTGATGGCAAACTTCGCCACACAATCAATCCACTGGGCACAGTTACAGGCAGAGCCAGTTCATTTGGCCCCAACTTGCAACAGGTTCCAGCTGTACGTGCTGCCTTTGGTGGTGAGTGCAGGGAACTGTTTACAGTGCCCGAAGGCTACCAGCTGGTCGGTGCAGATTTGTCAGGCATCGAACTTCGTTGTCTTGCACATTTCCTACCTGATCAAGGTGAGTATGGTCGTGAGTTGATTGATGGTGACATCCACCAAATCAACGCTGACAAGCTAGGCATAAGCCGTGACCACATGAAGACTGTGCAATACGCCACACTCTATGGGTCCGGTGATGCAAGACTAGGCGAAATACTGGGCAAAGGCATGAAAGAAGGCCGTGCGCTTAAAGCAGCCTATTTCAAAGCTGTTCCTGCTTTTCCATCGCTTTTAAGACAAGTCAAAGAGGCTGTGTCAAAGCGTGGGCACTTGCTTGGTCTTGACGGGCGACAGCTGCCAGTGCGCAGCGAACACGCAGCCTTGAATGTTTTGCTCCAGTCAGCTGGTGCGCTGATATCCAAGAAGTGGGTTCAGCTAATAGACACCGAAATCCAAAGACAACAACTCGACGCAACCATCATCGCATGGGTGCATGACGAGGTTCAAATACAAGTGAAAGGAGATGCTGATCATGTCGGTAATCTTGCTAGAAGAATGGCGCAAGAAGCTGGAAGACACTTCAACTTCCGAATCCCAATCGAAGCAGAATACTCAGTCGGGCGAACATGGCGAGATACCCACTGATGAAGATGAGTTGAAGGCACTAGCGGAAATACACACAGTGCTGGAACAAGCCAAACAATCGCCATTCACAACCAAATCAGACTTTGCACGTATTGCAGCTAACCCCATCGGTGTGGCGGCAAGCGAGGGTTTGATTTCAACACGATTGAACGACCACACCTTCACTAACCGCTGGATGATAACCAGAGAAGGTATGGATTGGATGGAGGGCTTTTATGAAGTTTTTGGCCCTCGACACTGACATCCTGATGTACAGAGCAGCATCATCAGCCGAGGTTGAGACAGACTGGGGTGACGATATTTGGTCACTCCAGACCAACCTGAAAGATGCCAAAGATGCCTTTCAGTTTCAGCTGGACAAAATCAGAGAGAGGCTCGGCGTAAAAGAATACGTTTGTTGCCTTAGTGACCACACCAGCAATTTTCGCAAAGACATTGACCCCACCTACAAATCAAACAGGAAAGGCACACGCAAGCCAGTTGGCTATGTTGCTTTGTGTACATGGGTCGAAGAGAACTTTGAAACATTCAGAAAGCCGTCATTAGAGGCTGATGATTGCCTTGGGATACTGGCAACGATGCCGACCAACAAAGACAAGTGCATCATGGTCAGCGATGACAAAGATTTGAAGACTGTCTTTGGACAGCTTTACAGACCGACAGCTGATGAACTTTTGACCATCAGTGAGGCTGATGCTGACAGGTTTTTCCTGACACAGGTTTTAACAGGCGATGCAACCGATGGGTACTCTGGTGTCAAAGGCATTGGCCCCAAGACTGCTGAAAAGCTGCTGGGTCACAGGCCGCATTGGGGTGCTGTTGAACAAGCATACCTGAAAGCTGGGATGACCAGAGACGATGCAATCCAACAAGCAAGACTGGCTCGGATACTCAGGTTTTCCGAGTGGGATGAAGTGAAAGGAGAAGTAAAGCTATGGCATCCAGACACGAAGCCTTCATGATGCGTCAAGAAGCAGAAGCAGAACGCCTGAGACTGAAACAGGCAATGGATCAGTCAGACGCAAAAGACATGATCAACAGCCCCCCACATTACAACCAAGGCGACATTGAGTGCATTGATGCCATCGAGTCTGCGTTAGGACCGGAAGGTTTCAGTGCTTACTGCCGTGGCAATGCCATCAAGTACCTGTGGAGAGCAGAATTGAAACACGACAACCAAGACGATTGGGCCAAAGCAAACTGGTACATCAATCGGGCCACAGGAAGGACATAGATGACATTCAGAAACAAATTCGCCGAAGACATTTTCAATCTTAAATACAAACACGAGGGATGCGACACATGGGCATCCCTTTCTTCTACGCTGGTGCATGAAGTCTGTGACGGTCTTATGACGCAGTCAGAGATTGACCAGCTGACATTTTACATGACTGAGATGAAGTTCATCGCAGGTGGTCGCTACCTTTGGTACGCAGGGCGTGATGTTAAATATTACAACAACTGCTTCCTGCTCAAAGCTGAGAATGACAACAGAGAAGACTGGGCAATACTGGCCCAGAAGGCCACAAGCGCACTAATGTCCGGTGGTGGCATAGGCATTGATTACTCAGCCTACAGGCCGTCAGGCGCACATCTAAAGCGCACAGGCGGCACTGCATCTGGTCCATTACCGATGATGGAACTCGTCAATGGTATTGGTCGCAATGTGATGCAAGGCGGCTCACGCAGGTCAGCAATGTACGCAAGTCTCCATTGGAAACATGGTGATGTTGACCAGTTTTTAGACATGAAGAATTGGGATGAGATACCAGTCGGCGACACGACAATGGCGGCACTTAAAGAGGCTGACTTTAACTTCAAAGCACCAATGGACATGACTAATATCAGCGTCAATTACGACACTGAATGGCAGCACAAATACTGGGCTACAGGCGAAGTTGGCGATGTTTTCATGAAGAACATGAGACAGGCTTTAAAGTCGTCAGAACCCGGATTTTCTTTCAATTACATGAAAGACACAGAGACGCTTCGCAACGCCTGTACTGAGGTAACCTCGGCTGATCCAGACGATGTTTGCAACCTAGGCTCGGTCAATCTTTCACGCATCGAAAGCATCCAAGAGTTTGCTGAAGTTGTGGAGTTAGCGACCAAGTTTCTGCTGTGCGGAACCATTAGAGGTCAGGTGCCTTACGAGGCAATCGAAAAGACCAGAGACAAGAACCGAAGACTTGGTCTTGGGCTGATGGGTATGCACGAATGGCTGATACAGAAAGGACAACGATATGAAGTCACTCCTGAACTACGAACTTGGCTCCACGTTTATAAAGTGGTGTCAGACAAGATTAGTCGAGATTTCGCTGATCATCTTGGCATCTCTCGCCCTGTTGCTAACAGGGCCATTGCTCCTACTGGCAGCATTGGCATCTTGGCTGGTACCTCTACAGGTGTCGAACCCATCTTCGCTGTCGCATATAAGCGACGCTATCTTAAAGGCGGGTCGAGATGGCATTACCAGTACGTTGTGGATAGTGCCGCTCAAGACCTCATCGACAGATATGGTGCGGACCCCGAAACAATCGAAAGCGCAATAGACTTGGCAGCTGATCCAGAACGCAGGATCAAGTTCCAAGCTGACGTGCAGGATTTTGTCGATATGTCGATCAGTTCGACAATCAACTTACCTGCTTGGGGTAGCAAGTTGAACAACGAGGATACAGTCGAACCATTTGCACAGATGCTTGCCAAATATGCCCACAGGCTGCGTGGCTTCACCTGTTACGCAGATGGTAGCCGAGGCGG